>JGI1221J11331_1000471_pt1 | contig 13304 bp, 14 predicted proteins | sample LakVidmifraction_4_FD_11331 | JGI IMG/M metagenome (IMG submission 11331) | reverse complement strand
TAATAAAACTTTTTATAAAATAAGTTTAATTTACTGAAAGGATAAATGGAAGTTTATTTTATAAATTTAAATAAAATCTGAAATACAATTTTAACCGTACAATAACCGTACACATTATAAAATCAAAAAACCTTAACTCTCTAATAATAAGATTGTTAAGGTTTTTATTTTCTCTAATAAGCGGTCTGGACGGGACTCGAATAAACCTTATTCTATTTTACTCTATTTTATTGATTTTAAGCACTTAAGACCTTGTTTTGTATAGGTTTTCTAGTAAGGCTAAATTAAGCTAATATTGAACAAATTAAAATTATTCGTCCCCTGATTCGTCCCCTATGAATATTTTAATATATATTTGTTATATGGCAAAAGTAAGATTTATTTTAAAAGAACCAAGCTCTAAAAGTGAAACTCTAATTTATCTTTTATATAATTATCAATATAAAAGATTTAAGTATTCGACTGGAGAAAAAATTAATCCAAAATTTTGGAATATTAATAATCAACGAGTAAAGGAATCTAAAAATTTTCCTGAATATCCTGAATTTAACACAAGGCTTGATACTTTAGAAAACGGAATAAATAATTCATTTAGAAGATTGCTAAATAACGGAATTCAACCAAATAATGATTTATTAAAAAAGGAATTAGAATTTGAACTTGACAATAGAGTTTTAAAACAACGAAAAAAATCATTGTTTGAATTTATTACTGAATTTATTGAAGAAAGTAAAAATAGAAAACAACCAAGTACAATAACTGTTTATAATACTACTATAAAACATTTAAAAAACTATGCTGAAAAAGGAAACAAGAGTATAGATTTTAGCAATATTAATTTGGCGTTTTATTCAAATTTCACAAAATATTTATCGCAAGATTTAGAAATGTCCACTAACACTATTGGAAAATATATAAAAACTATTAAAACGTTTTTAAATGAAGCTACCGAAAGAGGTTTAAATGCAAATTTAGAGTTTAGAAAAAGTAAGTTTAAAACTATATCAGAAGAAACAGATACTGTATATTTATCAATTAATGAATTAAAAATCATAGAAGAAAAAAGTTTAAGTTTTAATCCTAGTTTAGAAAAAGTTAGAGATTTATTTTTATTGGGTTGTTATACTGGATTGCGATTTTCAGATTTTACACAAATTAAACAAGAAAATATTATCGAAAGTAAATCCATAATTCAAATAAGAACACAAAAAACTAAAGAAAAAGTATCAATTCCAATACATTCAATTGTTAAACGAATTTTAATTAAATATGACCATGCAATACCTAAAGCATTTACAAATCAAATAATGAACAAGTATTTAAAAGATATTGTAGAACTTTGTGAAATTGATACGCCTACAGAATTAACAACAACTAAATCCGGTAAAACTATTAAAACTACTGTACCAAAATATAAATTGATAACAACGCACACCGCTAGAAGAAGTTTTGCAACAAATTGTTACTTAGCCAATATACCCTCTATTTCAATAATGAAAATTACAGGTCACAAAACTGAAAAATCATTTTTAAAATACATTAAAGTAACTCAAGAAGAAAACGCAGACAAATTATTAAATCATCCATTTTTTAACTAACACACTTTTTTTAAAGCCTTAATAAAAAGATACTTAACTAAAAGCATCAAAATATATCAAAATATACCAAAATATACCAAAATGTTTCATTTTGTAAAAGTGCTTTATTTAATAATTTTACTTTGTGCCATTATTAACAATAAAATAAAGTTAAAATGGCAAAAATAACATTAACACAATTTGAACTTTCCGACATAAAAAAAATTGTTGAAGAAGTTCTAGAAAAACAATTAAAAGGATTTTCAACTCCTGAGAAAAAAGAGTTAAAACTGCTCACAAGAAAAGATACATCAAAACTGCTTTGTATCTCATTACCTACACTCCACGAATGGACTAAATCTGGCATTGTAAAAGCACATCGAATTGGAAATCGAGTACTTTACAAACAAGAAGAAGTCATTCAAGCCCTAAACCAAATTCAAACTTCTAAAACGAGAGGGGGACTGTCATGCTAAATCCTAAAAATGATTACTCCGTTATTGTATTTCTTGAAAACGAAACAAAGCCTAAAAAGTGGGAATTTGTACATAAGCTAAACGGCTTCTCAATGTTTTTAAATAAAACACATCCTACCTGGGAATATATGAATGTTTACGAACGAAGAACACGTAAATTCTTAAAACGTATTAACCCGAATGACTTTATTCCTGAATTCATTAAGCAGTAACCAAACTTAACCTTTAAAATACCTTTAATAATAACCTTTAATGGTTTTAATTATTATACAACGATTCAGATTATGATAGTAAAAAATACATATGGTATAAGCGTTTCTTTTGCAGTAAATCATCCATTCGGAGTTACTCCGAAAAATGAATTTACAGGCTCTGCTCTTCAACGCAAAAAACAAATTGCAAAGCCAAAAAGCATTACTACCCAAAATGTAACAAAAGAAGAAGTAAAAAAACTTCGCTCTATGTCTAGACTAACTAAACAAAAAATCAGAAAAAAAATAGTTTCTTTTGCAAGACAATACAAAAGATTAAGTTTTGTAACACTTACATTTTTAAATAAAGTTTCAGACGAACAAGCTGTAATCATTTTAAGGAAATTTATTGATAATGTAAAAAAACGCAGTAATGATTTTCAATATATATGGGTTGTAGAACGTCAATCGAATAACAATATTTTTAAAAACAATCCTCATTTTCATTTGATAACCAATAAGTTTTGGAAAATTAATAAATGGATGAATTACTGGGTAGCACTCCAAAAGAAAAATGGAATAAAGCCAAGAAATAAAAAATTTAACCCAACATCTTCTTTTGATGTAGAGCAAGTTAATTCTAATGAAATTAAAAAAATAACTTCCTACCTAACAAAATACGTAACTAAAAATAATGCTAAATTTAATTGTCAAGTTTGGAACTGTTCAAAAGCAATATCTAACCTATATACAGATTTCTACACCGACACGACATTTACAGACCAATTTAAATGCCTTAACGCTATTTCAAAAGAATTTATAAACAAAGACCCTAATAGCCCTGTAATCAATGTTAAAATGATTGAATTAAACCGTAAGACACTCCCAATGTATAAAAGATTAGATGACAAAAATAAAAACATAATAAACAATAAATAAAAGTGGAAAATCAAACACAAAAAATGAACAGCTTTTTATTATTTAATTGTTTTACTACGAGTTAGTATAACGTAAGTGTGGTTAGATAAAAACTTATGTTGTTTTGGCTAAAAAGTTAACAAAAATAATAACAACTCTGAACCACAAAATGTACCTACATTTATTTTATACAGGGTTAGCAAACGTTTAATCGTACTATGTTAACTAAAGATGATGTATTTCCTGAACATAAAGAAGTTAGTTTTAATCTTAATCGACTTTCTGAATTATTACTTGAAATCGATAAGGTTCAAACATATCTAAATAAATTCGGGTTTAACTTTGATGTTAAAGTTAATCAAAAGGATTTACAGAAAGTGATTTGAAATCTTTAATGAGTTTCTTTAAATAAGTTTCTCTTTCAGATTGTTCAATTTCTAAAAATTCATTAGCTTTTTCAATAATCTCATTTGTAAATTTATTTAAAATATTATCAAAGTTTGAAATGTTTTCAGTTTGTGTTAAAATACTGTCAACTTTCTTAAATTTACTTTTATAATTATCCTTGTGTTTGTTGAAAATTACTTCTAATTCTTGTTTTAACTTTTTCATAGTGTTTGTTTTAAATTAAAAAATTATGTTTCTAAATATTCCTATTGCTATTTCTTCAATTATTAATAATATAGAACCTATAATGTATGGATTAGAAAAGAATTTTTGGAGTGATGATTTGGTAGGGGGATTACTATTGGGTTCTGCTTTTACTTTTATATCTATAGGACTTTTCTCTAAATGGGAGTCTTGATTTAACATACCGATATTAGCTCCTCTTAAATCATTATATGTAGATTTCAAATTAGTTTTGCTTTTAAACTCTTGTTTCTTTAAATATTTTATCCATCCACCATATTCACTAATAACTTTTTTCCCAAAAGAAGTTAGTCTTATAAATTTAGCATCTTCACCTATATCATTTATTAAATTTTCATCAATCATAGTTAGCTGTAATTCTTTATTTTGAACCATAGATAATCTTTTCTTATTTAAATCAATAAAATCAGCTCTACTTAATTGTGTAGATGATTTACAAATCCAATTTAGATTTAAATCAATTAATTTAATTTCTTTATCCATAGTTAATCTTTCCGTTGACGTGTTCTGTTCTTATGTTTGCTAACGGTCTTGTTTAACGCAAGTGGCGTGGAATAAGGACGCGAACTTGTCGGCTTTGTAGTTTTTTACTTGGTCTCTAAAATAACACTTTTCACCAGAATGCCCGCTATTTGCTGTTAAACGATGTTGGCATTTCGTTGTTTTTATTCGGCTATATTTTACTATCTTAATTATTTCAGATATAGGTCTTTAAAATACTCAATGTGTTTTCCGGGAATTATCATTTTCCAAATATCTTTTTTCGGAATTATATTTTTATCAGACAGTCTTTTTCCATCTACATAAGTTCTAAAAATTAATAAATAGAAAAAGAATAGTCCAATAAAATATGTCGAATTTATTGAGTCTGTTTTAATTAGCCAAATTATAAGTGCAAGTGGTGTCAAAATTGTCAGGTAATAAATAAAGATGTTTTTCATATTCTGTTTTTTTATAATTTTTCATTTCCGATTGAGTGAGTAATTCCGCAACTTGCTAAGTTCCGCATTTAGTTCGTATTTTGGTTTTTTAATTTAGTTTTAAATTCCGCAAACAAGCTAAAAAATCCGATGTTATATTCATTTAGACTTTTAGCAAATTATTAATTAAATACAAACTTTAAAATCAAGAATACAAAAAGTATAATTGCTAATGTTATTCCTGTTATTTTTTTAGTGTTTTTGTTGTAAAATGTCCCCATATTTCTATTTTTCTCTTGTTTTTGTGTGCGTTCCGCAATGAATGCCAACGGTCTTGGTTAAGGCAAGTGGCGTGGAGTTAGGACGCGTCTTTGTCGGCTTAGTTGTTTGTTTCTTGGTCTCTAAAATATAACTTTATACTCAAATACCCGCTATTTGCGCTTAACCGATGTTGTAAATAGTGGTGTTCTTGAATCTTCAAACAGCTAATATTTTTAACGCATGTCTAAAATTTGAATATTTTTTTCGGTTCCTTGATATATTATGGGATAAATGAAGTTTTCCATATATTTTTTTCCATTGCTATAATTTTTCAATTCCGTTTCATAAATCAAATAAATCATACTTTTTTTACTTAAATTATTATGGAGTTCACAATTAGATATTTTTGATAATTCTTTTGGTTCGGAAATTTCCAAAGAATCAATGCTAACTTTTCTTTTCAATTTATTCACGTTTTCATATTCATCGAATCCTATTTGATTGGGAATAATAAATTTATAGGTGTCGAATTCAAAATCAGGATTTTCACTTTTTATACTCAGATAGTAAAATAATTTTCCATCTTCATCTGATACTATTCTTGCTTTCTTATCAAAAATTCTCAGAGTATCATTTTGAGCAAATGCAGAATTCAAGCTTGCAGCGATAATCATGAGAATGAAACAATTTAATATTTTCATTATTTAATTTTTTTGTATTCATTTTATTTCTCAGAAAACTTCTTGTTAAAATCGAATTATGTACACCATTTTTTACAACTCTCTTATATGTTTATATTATATGCGCTTATCCCCCTCAAATTATTCGTATAAGGTGAATAAGCCTTTTTTTTATACATCCACAAAATTCCTTAATATGGGGACAATACATCTCAAATGTATAAAAATTCATTCTAAGTTTATATGATAATTGTAATTAATTAATGTCCATACCAATTTTCAGGTAATCCTCATTGTTTCCATTCACCTGTTACAACAGTAATTCAAATGCTAATAACACCTAAATATTTGTCTTTCTATTAGCGTTTTGTACCTTATAATACTATTAAAATAGCTACCTAAACGGTTCGTAAAAGCGTTAAATAAAAATATATAAATTATGAATTCAATATTAAAACAACATCTATTGACACAAACTCCAAAAAAACATGTAATTCTCTATAAATTAAATCATTCAAACATTATTCCTTAAATAAAACTTAATAACAACTCATTTATTCGTCCCCTCATTCGTCCCCTAAAAATAAAAAAGCCTTACAAACTCAATGTTTATAAGGCTTTGAAAAATTAAAAGCGGTCTGGACGGGACTCGAACCCGCGACCCCCTGCGTGACAGGCAGGTATTCTAACCAGCTGAACTACCAAACCGTTGCTCTTAGCGGACGCAAATATAACAGTGTTTTTTGTGTTGGCAAAGGTTTTTGCAATAAATTTACAAAAATCTTTTTCTGCCTATGAGATAGGAAATCAGGATCTGATTAAACCCTTTATTGATATCCACAGGAACATAATCTATTTTATACTGCATACACTTCATCTTCAAATCATTAAAATAGGTCTCCATAGCCGTTTTGTAGTTTTTTTTCACCGATGAAGCGTATAAATTCAACTGTTCCCCGGTTTCTACATCAACAAATTTTTTGGGTGCATCTCCAAAATCGAAATCCAGTTCCAGTTTTCCATCGTAAGTATGAAACAAAACAACCTCATGCTTGTTATGTTTTAAATGACGTAATGCTTCAAACAATTCCTTCTCGCTTCTGTTGGTCTGAAACATATCCGTAAATAAAAAAACAAGCGATCTTCTGTTTATTTTTTCGGCTATTTCATGTAAAATTTTATAGGTTTCAGTCGTTTTTTTGGAAGGTTGGTTCAACAAACCCTCCAAATGGGCCATCACCATTCTCCTATGTCGCTCACTTCCTTTCGCCGGGGCATAATACTCATTGATATCACTGTAAATACTTAAGCCAACCGCATCTCTCTGGCGCTTTAAAAGTTCCATTAAAGCAGCCGAAGCAATGGCCGAAAACGCAATTTTTGTTAAATGGTCTATGGAAGGATTTTTAACAACCGGAAAATGCATAGAAGCTGAATTGTCTATGATTAGATGACAACGCAAATTGGTTTCTTCTTCGTAGCGTTTTACAAATAGTTTTTTGGTTTTTGCGTATAATTTCCAGTCAATATGCCGCGTACTTTCACCTGCATTGTAATTTATGTGTTCGGCAAATTCAACCGAAAAACCGTGAAACGGACTTTTATGCATGCCGGTAATAAATCCTTCCACTACTTGTTTTGCCAACAATTCAAGGTGGTGTAATTCTGAAATATTTTCTAATGAAATACCGGCCATCTTTCTAAATTTTATTCATGTAAATATAGTATATAAATAGAAAATGCCCGACAAATTGTCGGGCATTTTCTATTTATTGTCTTAAAATTGATGCTTATAAATGCGCATCTATTTTTTGTGCATACGTTGCTTTTGGTGCAACACCCACTTGTTTTTCAACAACTTCACCATTTTTAAACACCAATACGGTAGGAATATTTCTTACGCCATATTCTGCAGCAAATTTTTGATTTGCGTCCACATCCACTTTCACAATAACCGCTTTATCCGCATATTCTGTAGTTAATTGATCCATAATTGGCGCTACCATTCTACAAGGTCCGCACCAAGCTGCCCAAAAATCAACCATTACCGGTTTGTCCGATTTCAATACTATTTCATCAAATGTTGCATCTGTTACTTCAATTGCCATATTCTATTTTTTTAATTATTAATCTCTCTTTTATGGTACAAAAGTAAACAAATATTTTACCATAATCACTTAACCTATATTACTTTTATTTATGATGCTATTTACAAAGTTAATGATTAAATAGGCAATAGGCAATAGCCAATTAGGCAAATAAATAAGGGTTGCTGAGCGTAGCAGAAGTAAGGCAATTAGTTAATGAGCAAATTAGCCAATTAAAGAAAAGAGAGTAGAGACAAAAGTTAATGGAAATATACAGTTCACAATTAAACAATAGGTAAATAGCCAATAGGCAATAGGCAATAGGCAATAATTAAATAAATCAACTTTCAAACTTTTAACTTTTTAACAATTACACAGTTACACGATTAAACAAATAAACAATTAAACTTAAAACACTTCCTTCGCTATTGCTTTAATATTGTTCGATTTCCCCATAGAATAAAAATGAACTACAGGAACACCTTTAGCTACCAGCTCTTTAGATTGCGAAATTGCCCATTCCACGCCAACTTCTCTCACCTGTTCATTGTTGCTGCACTTTTCAACTTCGGTAATCAGCGCTTCGGGCAAATCCAATTTAAAAACCTGCGGCAGCACTTGCAAATGGCGTTTTATGGCAATGGGTTTTATTCCCGGAATTATGGGAACCGTAATCCCAATAGCGCGTGCTTTCTCAACAAAATCGAAAAACTTTTGATTGTCAAAAAACATTTGGGTCACCACATAATCGGCGCCCGCATCCACTTTTTCTTTCAATCTTCGCAAATCGGTATCTAAACTTGGTGATTCCAAATGTTTTTCCGGATAACCCGCTACGCCAACACAAAAATTGGCTTTATAGGGTGTCTCTATTATTTCGTGTAAATATTTCCCTTTTTTTAAATCGCTAATTTGAGCCACCAAGTCCGATGCATATTGATGTCCGCCCAATGTTTGTTCAAAATATTTCTCATGTTTCATCGCATCACCACGCAATGCCATTACATTGTCCAACCCCAAATAATGACAATCAACCAATAAATATTCCGTTTCTTCTTTGGTAAAACCGCCACACAACACATGCGGAATCGCATCAACATTATATTTGTATTTTAAAGAAGCGCAAATACCAACAGTTCCAGGTCGCATCCTGGTAATTTTTTGTTCTAAAAGCCCCTTTCCTTTCGCTATATAAACATGTTCTTCTCTCGATGTAGTCACATCAATAAAAGGCGGCCTAAATTCCATTAACGGATTGATATTGTCGTACAATTCCTGAATATTTTGTCCCTTTTGCGGTGGCACAATTTCAAAGGAAAACAACGTTTTCCCCTTAGCTTGTTTTATGTGTTCTGTTACTTTCATTTTGTTGGTTGGTTGTTGGATTATTGTTCTATTAAAAAAAAGACCTCAACTCCAAATTTTTAATTTTAATTTATTTTGGGCGTTCCCCTACAGGTCGCGCTTTCCGTTATATCTTTTTCTGCATTTCACTCCAAAAAAGTATGCCACTTCAATCGCTAACGCAAATCGAAATACGATATTAGATTTTTATTTCACTCCTCATGCTGAGCTAGCGAAGCACACTTCTCACGTCTCACTTTTAACTTTTATACCAACTTCGGGGGTTAGGGGGATTATTCGGCCAAATTAGGTCTTAACCATTTCTTGGCAGTTTCAAAATCCATCTTTTTTCTTTTTGCAAAATCCTTTACCTGTTCTTCAGTTATCTTTCCGACACCAAAATATTTAGCGTTTTCATTCCCAAAATAATATCCTGAAACCGATGCTGCCGGCCACATCGCCAAACTTTCCGTAAGTTCAACCCCAATAGTTTCTTTAACTTTTAGAAGTTCCCAAATGGTTAATTTCTCTGTATGGTCCGGACAGGCGGGGTAACCCGGTGCTGGCCTAATTCCTTTATAGCCTTCTTTTATCAGCTCTTCATTAGACAAAATTTCTGAGGCCGCATAACCCCAATAGTCCGTTCTCACCTTTTTATGAAGATATTCGGCAAAGGCTTCTGCCAAACGGTCAGCCAAAGCTTTAATCAATATTGAATTGTAATCATCGTGATCTGCCTCAAATTCAGCTGCCAGTTCCGCAGTTCCAAACCCAGTTGAAGCACAAAAAGCACCCATATAATCAGTGATTTCAGCATCTTTTGGTGCCACAAAATCGGCCAATGCAATACTTGGAATTCCTTCTTTCTTTTTCAATTGCTGGCGTAAAGTTAAAAACTTTGCTTTTACTACTGTTTTAGCTTCATCTTCATAAACTTCAATATCATCCTCCACAGAATTTGCAGGGAAAATTCCAAAGATGGCTTTTGCAGTCAGTAATTTTTCATCCACCACTTTTTGAAGCAGTTTTTTGGCATCCTCAAATAAATGATTCGCCGTTTCACCAACCACGTTATCGGTTAAAATTTCAGGAAATTTCCCGTGCAATTCCCAAGTTCGGAAGAACGGACTCCAATCAATATATTCCAATAATTTAGAAAGCTCCAAATCCTCAATGACTTTAATTCCCAAAAAGTTTGGAACCCCAATTTTTGTTGCATTCCAATCAATTATAAACTTGTTTTTCCGTGCATCAGCCAAGGATAAATATTCTTTTTTGTTGGATCGGTTAAAAAAACCTTCCCGAACTTTCACATAATCGTCTTTAATGCTTTTAACATAATCTTCAACGGTATTGTTGTCGTTAATTAAATTCCCGACCACAGTAACCGCCCTTGAAGCATCATTTACGTAAATCACCGCATTGGAATATTGCGTATCAATTTTAACAGCCGTATGCGCTTTTGAAGTAGTTGCGCCACCAATTAACAACGGAACTTTAAAGTTTTGTAGCTCCATTTCAGCAGCAACATAAGCCATTTCGTCTAAAGAAGGCGTTATGAGTCCGCTCAACCCAATCACATCCACATTTTCAGTTTTGGCGGTTTCAATTATTTTTTGAGCCGAAACCATGACGCCTAAATCGATAATCTCATAATTATTGCAATTCAACACCACGCCCACAATATTTTTTCCGATATCATGCACATCTCCTTTAACAGTCGCCATTAATATTTTGCCATTCGCCTTACTCACCTCACCTTTATCAATTTCAATATACGGTTGCAAATAGGCCACCGCACGTTTCATGACCCTAGCAGATTTTACCACTTGCGGCAAAAACATTTTTCCTGAACCAAACAAATCCCCTACCACATTCATACCTGTCATCAAATGCTGTTCAATCACTTCTATAGGCTTTTTGGCCTGTATTCTTGCTTCTTCAACATCTTCCAATATAAATTCATCCACGCCTTTTACCAAAGCATGGGTTATTCTTTCCTGCAAGGGTTTTTCACGCCACGACAAATCCACTTTATGCTCTTTTACGGAACTTACCACACTTTCAGCAAAAGTTAACAAGCGTTCTGTGGCATCATCTCTTCTGTCTAAAATAACATCTTCAACACGTTCCAATAAATCCTTCGGAATTTCATCATAGACTTCCAACATGGTCGGATTTACAATGCCCATATTCATTCCTGCTTGTATGGCGTGGTATAAAAATACCGAATGCATTGCTTCCCTCACGGAATCATTTCCCCTAAAAGAAAAAGAAACATTGCTCACGCCGCCGCTTACGCTGACGTTGGGTAAGTTTTCACGAACCCAGCGCGTTGCTTCAATAAAATCGAGGGCATTTCTTTTATGCTCATCCATTCCTGTAGCAACAGGAAAAATATTTAAATCGAAAATAATGTCTTCTGAAGGAAATTGAACTTTATCGACCAAAATACGGTACGAACGCTCTGCCATTTCAATTCTTTTTTGGAAATTATCGGCCTGGCCAACCTCATCAAATGCCATCACAATAACTGCGGCACCGTAACGCTTAATTAATTTTGCCTGCTTTATAAATGTGGCTTCCCCTTCTTTTAAGCTAATGGAGTTTACCACACATTTTCCCTGAACAACCTGCAATCCTGCTTCAATAATTTCCCATTTTGAACTGTCGATCATGACCGGAACACGAGAAATATCAGGTTCAGAAGCAATTAAATTCAGAAATTGAACCATGGCGGCTTTTCCGTCAATCAATCCGTCATCCATATTCACATCAATAATCTGTGCCCCACCATCAACCTGATGCCTTGCAATCGCAAGAGCCTCATCAAATTTTTCGTCTTTAATCAACCGAAGAAACTTACGAGAACCTGCCACATTTGTACGCTCCCCAACATTAATAAAGTTACTTTCGGGCGTAATAATTAAAGGTTCAAGTCCAGATAATTTAAGCCACTTTCTCTCGTTGTTGGTTGTTGGTTGTTGGTTGTTGGCGCTTATCATAATTTTTTATAATAATTAATAAAACCATTCAATAATTTTTTACAACTAAGAATTTGTTCCAAGATTAAATCTAATTCTTCCTTTGAAATATATTGCTGGTCAACAGATAAATATATTTGTGTTTCTAATTCATATAAAGAACCTTTTGCAATATGAAGAAAATAAATCGTTTCTTTTGAGCCATTTCTTCCGCAACCTTCAGCAATATTTGATGGAATTGAAACAGCACTTCTCCTTATTTGGTTTGTAATACCGTATATTTCATCTTTCGGAAATTTTTTACTTACCAAATATACTAAGCCAACTAATTTTCTAGCTTCAATCCACACTTCTAAATCCGTATATAACTTCATTTCTTTAATTATCTTAAATTTCAAACCCTCCCAACAACTAAAAACCAACAACTAACAATCTTAATAAATTCCCCCTTTGGGGGCTAGGGGGCTTCTTGTCTTATAATCTTCCACTAAATCAGCAATAGCTTTTATATGCGCTGGAGTTGTTCCGCAACAACCTCCGATAATGTTTACCAAATTCTTATCCAGATACGTCTTAATTTGCGCAGCCATTTGTTCGGGTGTTTCATCATATTCCCCAAAAGCATTTGGCAATCCGGCGTTTGGATGTGCTGAAACCGGCAGGTTTGACTTTCTTGCCAGCACTTCTAAATGCGGCGTTAACTGATTGGCGCCCAGCGCGCAATTAAACCCTATAGACAATAGCGGAATGTGTGAAACCGAAATTAAAAATGCTTCAGCCGTTTGTCCGGATAAAGTTCTTCCGCTTGCATCAGTAATGGTACCGCTTAACATAACTGGCACGGCTATATTTCGTTCTTCTTTCACTTCTTCAATGGCAAACAACGCTGCTTTTGCATTTAGGGTGTCAAAAACAGTTTCAACCAATAATAAATCTGCCCCACCATCCAACAAAGCTTCGGTTTGTTGTTTGTAGGCAACTTTTAAATCATTGAAAGTGACCGCCCTAAATCCGGGGTCATTTACTTTGGGAGACATACTTGCCGTTTTATTTGTTGGACCGATTGAACCTGCTACAAATCGCGGTTTTGCCGGATTTTTAGCGGTAAATTCATCTGCAACTTCTTTGGCTATTTTTGCCGACTGATAGTTGAGTTCGTACACATAATCTTCCATTTCATAATCGGCCATCGCTATGGTGGTACTCGAAAACGTA
>JGI1221J11331_1000466_pt1 | contig 13320 bp, 10 predicted proteins | sample LakVidmifraction_4_FD_11331 | JGI IMG/M metagenome (IMG submission 11331) | reverse complement strand
CCCCAACATCTAGAGGTTCTTGTTGTCGCCAACGATTTCTGCCTTTTGCATAAACAACCATACCATCTGCCGGTGCCTTAATTTTACAAAACTCCAGCTGTTCCTTTATATCTTTTAATCTAAAAGTCTGCTGATTAAATTCAGATTGTCGGGCTCTATAGTTTGCCTCTGTTTTTATAATATCTGCTCTACCTTTTTTTTCAGTTCGTTCCAAAGCCATTTCTGCCTGTTTAACATCACTTTCCAGCTGTTCAACCTTTTGAGGATGTGTATATTTCTTTAATACCTCAAGTTTGTTTTCGGCAATCTTCAGGTTCAAAACACTTTTTTTTACGACAAGCTCATCTGCCTGCAGTTCTGTTCTTGTTATATAATTTTTATCTGAAAGTTTTGTAGACCACAACAACTCATCTTTACTTCTCTCAAGTTCCTCTGACTGAATTGCAATATCGGCTTCTTGCTGTTGTAGTTCTTGAGGATACTCTCCCTTTAGATACTTCTCTTGTCCTAGTTTGGCAAATCTAAGTGTCAACGTAGCCTTGTCGTTGTCAGCGGTAACCTGATTGGTTGTTATTGAGAGAGTCTCCCTTGCTGTAATAAGATTTGCCTCTGCATTCTGTACCTCTATCTGCTGATTAATCTCTTTTTCCTCTAAATCACCAGAGTCAAGTTCTACAAGAATATCACCACTCTTTACCTGCTTGCCTTCCTCAACAACTTTAACAATCCTGTTTTGACCTCTAACCTGACTTTTCAAGACTATTTTATCTTTGCTCTCAACTGTTCCTGATTCATTAATACTAACAAGCAGATATCCTTCTTTTACAACATAAACAGGTATATTATCCAGCTCTTTTTGTCTATCCAATTTCTTTTTGATTGGATATACAGAAAAGACCAATAAAGCTAAAACAATAATTATATAATATTTCTTTTTCATAATTTTTTAAATTTACAATTTTTCGCTTTTATCAATAATTTCCTAAAACACAAATGAAAGTACAATTAGTACTATACCGAAGACTACCAGAACAGTACTTAATAATTTCGCAATACTTTTTCGTGTTTCAATCATAGCACCAAAATCTCGCATCAAATATGGAAGACAGACAAGATACATTCCAACAACAATTAAAATATAACAGGCTAAAGACAGTACTGGCGTAAAAATGGAAAAGTTCATCCGCGCGGCATCTAAAACTGGTGCCATAATAATCAGCAGCAATCCACCAAAAGACCTTGCAAGCAAAAGCTCATCCAGATACATATTAACTAAAATAATAGCAATAGGTAATAGAGGTATAAGGAACCATTTATATTGATCCAAAAAACCCATTGGCATGTTTTTCAATAGTGAATATGTCAAAATCAAATCAATTGTGGACAAAATCATCCCTGCATATTTGTTACGACAGAAAGTTTTGAGAAAAGATGCAAAGCTTTTTCCACCGATAGCAATGGCAAGCCCGAGTCCTAAAAAGAATGCTCCAATAATAAGCGTGTAGACTGTAATCAACATTATTCAATTTCTCCATATATTGTTTGTGGCATAGCCGATAAAATTCTAACTTTTACAAGATCTCCAACTGTTAAGTCATCAATACCATCAAAAATAACTATTTTATTTGTTCTTGTCCGACCAGAGAATTTCTGATCATTTCTTTTACTTAAACCCTCCACAAGCACCTCAACGCTTGAACCTATTAACTGTTCGTTAATCTTTTGACCTCTAATATTCTGATCTTCAAGTAAAATTTGATTGCGTCTCGTTTTTTCCTCTTCAGAAACATCATCTTCCCATTCTGCAGCCGGCGTCCCAGGACGTGTAGAATATTTAAAAATATAAGCATTATCAAAATTCATCTCCTCCATAAACTTTTTTGTATCCTCAAACTGTTCTTCTGTTTCTCCAGGAAAACCTACAATAATATCTGTAGTTATTGCAAGATCTGGCATATATTTGCGTATTACAGCTACAGCCTCCTGATATCGTTGGGTATTATAACCTCTTCTCATACGCTTAAGAACTTCGTCTGAACCGGATTGCAAAGGTAAATGAATATGTTCACAAACATTCGGCAGCTCTGCCATGGCCCGTGCAAATTCATCTGTACAACGGGATGGATGACTTGATATAAAACGAATCCTTTCTATTCCAGATGTGGAATCAACACTTTCTAAAAGTCTTGGAAAAGGTTCTTTATATCCTCTTTGTGAAACATAATCATCAGCCCATGTTTTATTACGGACACCATATTGAAGGACACTTTGACCTAACAGAGTAACCTCTTTAGCACCAATATCAACAACTCTTTGCACCTCTTCAAGTACCTTTTCCGGATTTCTACTCCATTCAACACCTCTAACTGATGGCACAATACAATATGCGCAACGCCTTTCACAACCTAGAATGATATTGACAAAAGCTGTAAGTTCCCCCTTCTTATGTTCACCCCATGCTTTTTCATTAAACTCCACCTCGTTACCACAATCAACAACTGGTCCACCACCAGACTTTATAACATCAATAATCTCCGGTAAGAAAGCCTTGCTTCGTGTACCAATCGCAAAATCCAACTTGGGAACAAAACCTAGTATTTCATGTTCAAGTCTTTGAACAACACATCCTACGGCTCCAACCATGAAGTTAGGATCTTTTCTTTTTCTAGCACAAAGAATCCCAAGTTTGCCTAAAGCCTTTGATTCTGCTTTTTCTCTTATCGTGCACGTATTAACAATCACAAGCTCCGCTTCTGCTTCAACATCAGTCTGCTCATGCCCATTTTGAACAAGAAGAGCTTCAATAGCTTCTGAATCTCTCTCATTCATCTGACATCCATATGTTCTTATTGAAAATTTCATATTTTCCTATTTCTAAAAATTCACAGCTTTCCAGACAGGTTCTTCAAATGTGCCTGTCAATCTCATCTCAAATAATTTGCTTATTGGCCATACTACCGTATTAATAAATTTGGCAACAAATGTATGCTGCTTCATAAACTTAAGCTGAAACTTCATATTATAAGTTCGATCCACCATGTTAACACTACCGGTGCCGGAAATACTTAAAACATCGCCATTTAAAACAAATCTACTAACTTCACCAACTCCATTTTTCATTTCAAAGTCAACAGTCGCATCAGATTGGCTCATCACAAAATCAAGACCTGGAATAACCTTTGCAAGCAATTTAGTCAGGCCACCAAAAATTCTCATTCTGAAAAGCCACCCTTTTTTAATTGAAATATAACCGCTGGCATTCATTCTCGACCAGACATTTTCATCAACATAACCATCAAATTTGATTTTGCCGTACAAACGCCCACTCACATCTTCACTATTCATTATTTCAAGTGCTGAAGCAAATAGGCTGTAATTTACACTATTTAAAGAGATATTTCCATAATATTTTACATTCGTATATGTATTATCAAGAATATTGAATGTTAAGTCACCATTAATCTTACCATCATAGAAGTCACTCTCAAATTTCTTAAACTGATTAGTAACACCATTAATAAGAACACTGCTGGAGAATGCTGTAAAAGTGAAATTGTTATATATGAAATTACCGAATTCAATTTTTCCGAAACATGCGTTATTAGTGTAGTTATCAGGACACACAGAACCTGTTGCTGTAACTGTTGGTTGAGTTATAAAGTCAATATTTTCAACAAACTTGTTTCTAATATTCACAAGTTTCAGCAATTCAACAGGTTCAATAGTTGAAGTACCCTGAAACCTTATATCAGAATAATCATCCTCGGTAATAAAGTTCCCTAAAACACTTCCTTTTTCTCTAAAAATACGGCACTCTTTGCCTACAATACTTGACTTGGTTTTAGATGTATAAATTGTCAGTTTTGATTCAGCCATTACAAAGTCTACTGCATTATAACTTGAACCCCCCACTTCAAAGTCCCCCTGGAGTAACATAGAATCTTCATCTTTAAAATCCCTTTGTATGGTACCTTCAAAAACAGTATCATTCATTGTCTCTTTATCAAATCGTTGAATAAAAGTAACTAAAGTTGTATTGCCCCACCTTCTCAAAAGAGGAACAAGATAATAAGGGTTAAGCTTTGCATCCAAGTCAATATTTATTGTAGATTTAGATGAGTCATACGTCAACTTGCTGTTTGAGAAAGATCCTGGGTTCACAAGATTACCTAAAGAACCTTCAATATGTTCAGCAAATAGCTTGTCTCCACGACACTTGACATCGAACTTCACTTCCTGAAACAATACTCCATCCAGATATAAATCTTTGAAATAAAGTTCACTTTCAACATATAAATCAAATGGAGGAGGCAAACCACCCTCCCCATCCTCTGCAGGAATAATCAGTTGTCTACTCATTATTGTTGTATTTGAAAACTTAATCTTTCTTATTCTGCGATGTTTCTGAAACATGTCAAACCAATTTATATCGAGTTTCAGACTTTTAATATGCACACCAGCCTCTCCAGGCTTCTCTTTTCTATAAACATAAATATTCTTTAGAGTAACCCCTGAAAAGAAATTTAGTTGAACTCTCTCAACATCAAAATAAAAACTACTTCTATTAGGAATTTTTAAACCTTGTTTTATAAGAAAATCAGGCAGCCCATTGAAAGAAAAGAAAATAACAAAGACAACAATTAAACATGCTAATATGGCTATCAAACGAGAAAAAAACTTAAAAAGTTTTAGGCAAAAATTATTAAATTTTCTTTTAGTCTTTTTTATCATACTAGTTATCCATTAACGATTAATCATCATCAGATTTATCAGAAGGTTCATCCTTATACATATCAAGAGTCAAATTCGACAACTCTGCTGGAGAAAGAACAAAAATAAGTTCTTTGCCTTTAACCATAGCATATCTAGCGCCATCATTACCAGCCAAAGCGCCAATCATCAAGCTCTTTTGAATACCGGCATCCGTTGAAAAACCAATTTTAACAACATACATAGGTTCTTTTAGACCATACTTATCCAAGTCCATGATATTATCCTCAACAATACACTCAGCTCGCAAGTTTGCAACAGAAAACAGTATAGTATTAACAGCAACCATATCGATATTATCTTTGCTGCCATCATGCACCCATTGACCATCCTTACTCAAAACAGCATCTTTAGCATCTTTTCCAATTTTCTTAACAATGATACTGCTTATATCTTGAGAAGGAATATTTAGAACTGTCTTATTATAAAATAAAAATGGATCTACAACATCACTCCCAAAAATAAGTTTGGCTGAATATGGCAAAAGAAACAGATCTTCCCTACCAGTAAATTTGCCATAAAAATTTCCAGGCTCACTTTTTGAGGTGAAAAACTGCAATTTTTTCTTGTTTAAAGTTTCCTTCTGCACCCCAATACAAAGGTCTACATATGGTTCCAGATTCAAAGATTCAACTTGTTCAGGTGATATAAATTCAACAATACGAACTTGTTTTGTAAAATAATTCAAGAATGATGAAACAGTTTTAAAGTCGGCGACAGCATAACCAGGCTCAATTATAGCCCACACACCATTTGTTTTTGTCATTATAAAACGGCTATCATTCTTTGATATGCCAATTTCTTTAATCAAATCCTCATTTACATCAAACAATGCTTTGTTTTTAAGCTCATTTAAAGAGAAGTTTAAAACATTAATATCTTTCTCGGCAATCTTTACGGCAAATATATCAGGTAATGTTTTTCTCACAACATAATGTAAGTTTTCGTTTTCAGGACTGTGCTGAGAAATCTTAAGACTGTACATATCCCCAATGATTGGATCTTCAAGACTTATTCCAAATAGTGCTTGATCATCAGTAAGTCCATATTTCTCATACAAAATATTATTTTCATCATTAGATACACCAGTAAAGGAATCCTGCCACACATAACTACTGATCTTTAAGTCTGCCAGTTTCTGAAGAATAGATTTCAACACAGACTCATCAACAGGACCAACATCCGGCTGCTTAAAGAACCACTTTCCAGCATTCTTTGTCAACTCGACATAACCAGCTTTGGCAGATTTCATCTTAATAATGTCTATAAGAGATATATCAACATTAAACATTTCCGGATCTCGTAGTTCATCAACAGTTAGAGGCAGAACATCAACAATCTTTGACGTAACGGTATATATATTATCAGAATCACTATTTTTTACATATATATAATCTCCAAGACGTGTTCGACTGCCAAAAACAACATCAATCTCTTCATCCTCAAAGAATAAAGTAATAATAGCCTCAGGCTTATCTATTCCAAATGTCTGATCAGAAAGTTGACGTTTCTTCATATCCTCAGGGGTAACGACTTCCAGAAACCTCAACTTTTCAACCATTGAGAAAATACTTTCAAAGATTCCCTGTTTAGCCAAATCATAAACAGGAGAAAGAATATACCATCTTCCATCAATGTTTGATGCCTCAACATTCCAATCTTTATATTTAATTCCTAACGATTTTATATCACTACCTAATAAAGATAAATCCACAACACCTTTTTTATTGGTATCAGGATCAGGATGTTTTTCAAGCTCCATAATATAATAGACAATACCTGCAAATATTAATGCAAGAACAGATAAAAATATGTTCATCTTAACCTTCATTATTTTCTCCTCGCAAACCAAACAAAAAAACCTAAAAGAGCAAAACATGCAGGAATAATCAAACAAAAAATTATATAAATACTCCTCCACTCTTTAACATTAAAGTTTATCTCTAAAACCGTAAGATTCTTAGGGGGAATGGCCAACAACTGTTCACGCTCCAGCAACCAGTTTAACGAACTCAAAAATATTGTTTTGTTTCCGCCAACTCCTTGACTCAAACCGCCATTTGAAGCAAAATAAGAATCCCCAAAAACAACCATTTTCCCAGTTCTAACCACAGAAGAACTCTCCGACTTGGTCATTTCAATTGCCACCGCAACAGGTAGTGGTCCAGGTTTATCAATTCCTGCATCATAGTGTAACTTCTTGTTGTTGGGTGAATCTTTTTCCGCCCAACTTCTTTCATCGGACATTGCCAATGGAAAAACCAAAGGTTTATCAGCACCTTCAGTAATACTGGAACTATCCGGAGTTAAAGATGTCGGATTGAAAAACATTGTTGCAACCCTATCCATATTTTCTGTTATAGGATGTCTAACATATTGAGCCACTAACAAAGCTGACCCCTGAAAAGTCATATCAATGACATTGTCATTCCCTACAAGCAGACCATAACTCTTGAAAAAACCAACTAATTGCTCGTCAACTGGAGGGTCCAGAAGAAACATCATACGACCTCCGTTTTTAAGATAAGCCCTTAATGACTTAAATTCAAAATTTGCAAAACCTTGAACAGGTCCGGCAACAATTATACAAGAGGCATCTTCCGGAACCACTTTTGTGGCAGCAAGAAGCAATGGTTTAATTTCAATATTATCCTGCTCAATTAAAGATGCAATCTTCGAGTACCCTCTTGTTTTATGAAAATTCGAAAGATCCTTCTCACTATGCCCGGTCAGATAATATACAACCGGTATTTCATCTTTAGAAACATCCAGAATCGCAGAAGAAAACATTAATTCACCATTAAAAGTTGCAAGTTTTTCCTTTATCCCGCTTGCAGTTAGCTCTTTAGTAAAACCAGCAATGTCGTCAAGAGATACTACCTTAAATCTATCATCAAGCTCAAAAACTACAACATTAGGAACATCAAGACCAAATTTGTTTGCAGCCATTTCCACTCTGGAGACTTCTCGTTCCGGATCAATATAATGAATATCAAACTTTAAATCTGTGTTTTTTCTTAAATAGAAAGAGTATTCACCTAAAAGATTTTTCACCTCATTATAGAACATATTAGAGTTCTGAACTATAACATAAATATTTAACTCTCCATTAATATTATCAAGTAGTCTTAATGTTTTTGGTGACAAATCAAATGTTCCAACCTGATCAATATTTCCCCTATAATAAATCTTCATACCAACAAAATTAATAAGGGCGAATATAACCAAAGAAAGCAGACATGTTGTAAAAGTCCCCGTGCCAAAACCAAACTTTTTGCGCCTCATTTGACTTATAGCCTTAGTATTTAATTTTTTCTTTATTCTCATTTAATCACCTATGCTTTGAAACTTCTAAAACTCTTATTGAATAAAACAGAAACAACACTGTCCCTGAAAAACAAAAAACTAATGGACGACTATCTATTATCCCATCACAAAAACTATTGAAAAATTCCGGAAAGTTCAAATACTCTTTTATAAATGTCGGGGCATGAGGTATAAGATTGGTAACATAACCAATAAAATAAAAAAACAATATCATGATAAATGTAACTGTTGAACACAACAACTGATTTGATGTGATAGTAGAAGCAAAAACGCCTATGGAAAGTGCAAACATACCAAAAAAGACCAGAAACAACAAACCGCTTGTCAAATTATTAATAATACTAACAATTGTCCCGCCTGACATAATTTCTGCAACGCATACATAACCAACAGCTGACAGAAAAATTAGTAATAAGAACAACATAGCTGATGCAAACTTGCCTGCAATAAGTTGAGCTGTAGTAATTGGAAAAGTCAGTATCAACTCCAACTGACCATTCTTTCGTTCATCAGCGAACAACTGCATCGATAAAAATGTTACAATTATCGGAAGCCAACAGAAGAAAATTAACTTAAACATAATTGTGGACAATGTAACTCGCTCACCCATCTGGCCTTGTGCAACTTGTAAAAACAGAAAACCTGTGCTGGATAAAAACAGACAAAATATTGAAAAAGCTAATGTTGAATAAAAATAAACACTGACTTCTCTCTTGAATATTATAAAAGTCTTACTCATACAATTTTCTCCTTCGTCATCTCTAAGAAAAGATTCTCAAGCGTGTGCCTTGAACTTCTCAACTCCCTAAGAACCCATTTCTTCGATAGAATAAGACCAAACAAAGCCTCTCTAGACTGATCAAAGTGACCAACGTCACAATCGATGGCAACCCAACCGTTACTAAATGTATCTAAACTGTTAACTCTTATAATATCATCAAGATTTTCAAGTTCCTGCTTAACATCTTCTCCTTCTGAAACTCTAATCTCCAAATAAACAGTTCCACCGCTATCCATATTATCAAGAAGCTCTGTCGTATTACCTTTAACAACCAGTTCGCCATCATTTATAATGACAATTCGATTACTTATAAGTTCTATTTCTGAAAGTATATGCGAAGAAATCAGCATTGCATGTTTTTCAGATAAACGCTCAATAATCTTTCTGAATTGAACAACCTGATAAGGATCCAGACCTGCTGTAGGCTCATCTAAAATAAGAACATCAGGGTCACCAACCAATGCAACAGCCAAGCCTAAACGTTGCTTACAGCCCTTTGACAAATTTTTTACAATCGCCTTTCGATAATCCTCAAGGTCACACTGTTCAATGATATCAAGAATATGTGAAGATACTTTTCGAAAAGGCACACCTTTAAGGCGTGCAACAAATTTCAAATATTCAGCAACTCTCATAGCTGGATAAACCGGATTGTTTTCGGGCAGATATCCAAGGGACTTATGAACACTATCAGGATCTTCCCGGACATCAAAACCACATATCTTAACCTCTCCAGCTGTTGCCGGAAGGAAACCTGTCAACATCTTTATAGTTGTTGTTTTACCCGCTCCGTTTGGACCAAGAAAACCAACAACTTCACCCTTCTTAACATTAAAGGAAAGATTGTTCAAAACCACCTTGTTGCCATATTTTTTTGTTAAATTCTTTACTTCAATCATACATTAACCTATCTAGGTTTATCTTCATTTGAATTTTCCAGGTGTATTTCCTCTGTTGTTCCATCTGGAGCTGTAACCAAAACAACATCTTCGTCCTCTTCATACTCTGCCTCTACATAATCCTTATGCACCTTTTTCATCATAAAAAAACTTTTTATTCGGACATAAAGCATAAACAGAGCTGCCAGAACCACAAAAACTATCATCACCCAGAAGAAAAGAAAAAACAATACAATCGCCATTATTATGGATAAAATACCAAATATAATATTCTTAATGTTCATTACTCCCTCATTTTCTTAGGCTTACATAAAGCATCTTTATCATTAGCAACCCTAAAACATTTTTTGCAAATATATTTTGGATTATCAACTAGCTTAACAACATCATCAAAATGATCTTTTAATGTGGATTTTTTCAAATGACACATCTTAGATACAATATTATTTTCACTCATATCAAACTCTTCTTCCCGTACGGGCGACACATGTGTCGCCCCTACAATCATTTTCGCATTTTCGAATTTCAATTTATTTGTTTTTCCTGAACCTGACTGGCAATTTCGCTGAAATACTCTCGCACAAGAGCACGATATTCAGCTGGAACATTATCAAAATCACCCTCTGATGTAACTCCACTTTTCAACCCACCACTAATCTTTTCCCAATCTTAACCAAAATAACACAAGATAATATAATACCACGCAAACCCAAGTGGTAATAAATCTGTTCTTACTAAATTTTTCAATGAAACTTTCCCTATTAATAACATTTAACTTCTAATGATAGCAAAAAAACTAGATAAACAACAAGACAATTCACTATAACCACCTCAAAAACCTTGTTTTTCTGGTTGAGCCTTTATAGTGTTCGGAGATGAGCCATCGCCGCTACAGTTTAGCATCGGTATCACTTACACTGTACTGTAGCGACGGGCGTTGACCGTCGAAAATATATATTTCATGTTTATCACCCAAGAAGTGATAAAAAATAATTCAACCCCTAATTATATTGTTTAAAACTCATGTTGATGTCCTCAACCAGAAATCTAAGGCCAAAAAATAGTTATTAGAGCAATGAACGATTGAGATGTCGTGTAGATGTGTTAGCGAGGATGCCCTAAATAGTATGACTGGCAACTTCTTTAACCTTGGGAATTACCATAAAAACCACCCCTGCAATAAGATTCATTAATATAACAAGTACCATAACCATATAAAAAGCTGTATAATATTGTGTAATGTGTGCAAAAATATTTGCTAGTTGATTTGGAAAAGTCCACATAGTCACAACATTAATAAAAAAAAGAGTTCCAACAATAGATGCGAACCCTAAAAAGGCAGACTTTATATCAGGAGGACTCAAAGTGATTGAACTACCAATACAAAAAACTAAATACAGAAAAAGGTAAGTTTTCCAATTTGACAAATTTTCAACAGTAAAAAGCTGAAAAGTCAGAGACTTAACTGATAAATAGATATATTTGGTAATTTCAAGAAAATAATCCCAATATCCTGTTGTGAATGATTTTACAGGTAAACTACCTAATGAAGAAAACAAGTTCTCTCCAACAAGATATTTTGAACAAAAATATATTACTGTGGAACCAAAAAGTATAGGACCTATACCAATGAAAAAATTTCCTATCACTTGGTAGTTACTATCTGGATTATATGAATGCTTTACATAACCCAAACTTCCTGATTTCGGATTTGGACTAAATAGTTCCATATCTATTATTTCATGCCTAAATACAATACAGAAAAATGCATGACCAAGCTCATGGATTATCGTGCCTATGCCTCCAAAAAAAGTCAAATACACACCTTGCCCCATAAAACCGTAAGCTCTCTTCTCTACAAAAACTGCAACATAATTCAGCAGAAATGCCAGAATCAAGCCTGGTCCAATAAGAATAAATATTTGCTGAAGAGACATCATCAGTGCATTCCATAAATAAGTCAATATTGTATGTAATATTCCCATTTTGTAAATTCCTTAAACACATCTTTTATAAAAACGGCTCTATCACGGTTTGTGTGGATGAGTCATAAATATGCAAAAAACTATCTTTGTTGACATGTTATTCCAATAGCAATAATTGAATCTCGTAGAGATGATATCTCAGTAGCCTCGGGTTTTAACCCGAGGTTAATGTATAACAATATGCTGAACCCCGCCCTCATTTTACCTTATATTATTAGGCAAAATGAGGGCGGGGGTGGCATAAATTTATCCAGATGTCATCCCTATGGGATTCGTTTTTTTATTGTATTGTCCTCGGGTTAAAACCCGAGGCTACAAAGATGTCGCCCCGCTGGGGCTAGTATTAACCCACACAAACCGTGACATAGCCATAAAAACTAAAATTTATAAAAGCATATCAACAATTTATTTGAATGCCAATATTGAATCTTGAAATCATAAAAAATCTATTATTTACCATCTAAAGAACTGTATATGTTTGCTGGAAGTCACAGTGCAACATATCTATTAACACGATTTGCCAAAGGCATTTCCACCATTCATCATTTAGAATTTAGCATTCATAATTGTTTTACGCCTGCGGAGCTTTTCCACAATTCGTAATTAGTAATTCGTAATTGACCTACCCTGCCAAAGCTCCACCTTTTGGCTCATCTTTTTTTTCAGGATTATATGCCTGTTCTGGTGTAGGCCAACCATCCTCCCGAATCATCCTGCCAACTTCACGAAGAGCCTTTATATCATCTGGATGTATTGAGCCATCAGGCAAAGGTCCTGTATTTGCAAGCATATTGCAGTTATTCATCAAGGCATAACCCAAACGAGAATAGACCTCATTAGCGTCATAATGGATTGAATCTTTTTTGTATCCCCAGTTAGACTGCTGAAGAGTCATACATATTTCATTATGCTTATGCTTATTGATATCCCAAGCATCATCTGCCAATTTTGAAGCAGCAAAATCACCTTTTCTGCTATAGTTGTCACCATGACTTGCAAAATGAAACTCAGGCGATGCAAAATCTTCTGTACCTGTTGCACCCTGCTTAAAAGATAGCAAAGTTTCCGGTCTCTTCTCGCGAATCAACTTATATGTATCTTCAATCCTGACTACATCTGGATTCTTATAGTACCCCATAATAATATCAAGCCACATCCCTGCCAAAGGATACTCCAAATCAAGCAGTTCTTCCATACAGGCGTGTGCATATTCCCAATATTTTGCGGCATCTTCACGTGTTTTATATTTGTAGCGTGGCTCTATAAAATCGTAAGCTGGTTGACCAAAAGGCACCTCACTAACCGGAAATGCATATGGATGCCTCCAATTAAAAACATGAGTGTAATATGTAAAGAATCCAAGTCCTTTTTTATCACACTGTTCCGCCAGCTCTCGAACTAAATCTCTTTTAACCGCATTGTAACTATTATACTTTTCAACATCACTCTGCCAAAGACAAAATCCTTCATGATGACATGTCGTCAGATTTACATATTTCATCTCCGCTTCCAGTGCTAGATCTGTAATAAAATCAGCATCAAAATTCTTTGGATCAAA
>JGI1221J11331_1000461_pt1 | contig 13351 bp, 12 predicted proteins | sample LakVidmifraction_4_FD_11331 | JGI IMG/M metagenome (IMG submission 11331) | reverse complement strand
TTGCTGGGGAATTCCTTTTATCAGGACTATGCCTTATCTCAAATTCCTCCTTATGTGCAGGCGGCGGCTAAACAGGGGATGGTGAGTAAATCTCGTTCTGAACTTTTTATGGTGAATGCCCCAAACGGGGATTATGTATGTTATATCGCTACCAAAAACAATGAAGATGAATCCTGGACCGATGATAATGAAGCCTGGCAGTTACAAAGAGAGATTTCGGCCTTGCTCTGGAATTATTTTGAACCCAACTCCAACTGGAAACCGGCAGAAAACGCAAATGACCTGGTTAGGGGGTTAAAATATTGATTTCTGTTATTTTCTTAAGTTCATTATCGTTAGTAAGGAAGTGGTCGGCTTTTTTTATAATTGCTGTTGCAATTTGAATGGCGTCTGGTGTTTTAAGGTTATATCTCGCTCGTAATTCAGCAGATTTTATTGCTATTTCAGGAGTGATTTCAAAAAGCTCAAAATTATCAGAATTTGATAAGATTTGTTGATACAATTCAGCTATATCAAACCTTTTTTTCCTAATTGGCAAAATTAATACCTCCAGTAATGATAGAACAGAAGATTGAAAGTGAATTTTTCCAGTAGCATTAAGTTCAAATAGCTCGTTTAATTTTATACGGAATTTGGGATGGTCTTCTATGTAATAAATAATTGGAGCCGTGTCAAGAAATATGGTTTTATTGATGAGTTTATTGGCTATTAGGACCATTTTCTTTCTTCATTCAAATATTCTTCGATATTTACCTTCTGCCATAATGAAGCACCCAAACCTTTAAGATCTTTTAAGTTCTTTGTGGATGTTTTCTTTGTTTCTCGGTTTACTTGAGCCTGGATTTGGGAAATTAAATCTATTTTTTTTGTGTTATCCAGTTTTCTAACTTCAGAAAGTAATTTTTCTATATTTACAGTATGCTCCATGGTGAAGTTTAATTGATTTACTCACTAAGTGAGATTTGAAATGCTCCGACGCCTGCCCGAATTGAATTCATTCAGGCGGGCTTGTGTCGAATTTTTTTATTTTTTTTACCCAATGCCTCGTGGGCTTGCCCCGAAGTAGTTTACTTAAAATTACTTAAAAATTTTCAATTCAAGCTGATATATTTCTTTAAAAAACCAATGATTTAGAAACAATTTTTCTCATTTTAATTTTTAAAGATGCCTGTTTTACAAACAAAAATAAATATCAAGCCGGCAGTTACAACGAGAGATTTCGGTCTTGCTATGGAATTATTTTGAACCCAACTCCAACTGGAAATCGGCAAAAAATGCTGATGACCTGGTTAGGGGGTTAAGATATTGATTAGTGTTTTTCCATAAAGTCGCGCATCTGAGGCCACATTCAAAAACTTTGAAAAACGGCGGTATTGACGTAATCTAATGTGATTCGGATTTAAAGAATATAATAATTTTTGCCACGAATACACGAATAATTAAAAATATTCGTGCATTCGTGGCTCTTTTTTATTTTCGATATGTTACCATTACCGGGACTATTTAATGATTTTAATTTTCAGGAAATCAATCACTTATAAAATCCGTCAATGATAGTTAGAACGTCCGGGCACAAGATTTGCAAAATTTGGAAAACCAAGGATTTTACTAGTGTAAATGTGATGTCCTGAGCAAAATCGAAGGAACTGTTTTCAAAACGAGCGCGACACAGCTACCAGACTTTATAGACGGATACAAATTAAAAAGCCGCGAATTCACTTAATTAGTGGTTTCGTGGCTCTAATATTTTCAGCAATACAATTATTTTACTTTAACATCGGTAAAGAATAATTCAAAACTACCATCGGGGGATTTATGGGATTTTGAAATTTTTAAGCCTTTAAAATCTTCAAAATCTTCCCAGGTAGTAGGCATTTCGCGACTACCATCTGCAGATTTATAAATCCATTCCTCCAGTAATAAGTCATTGTTATAATAAATTACGTAAGTGTCGCCGGGAGTATAGCCGCCTTCATCCTTATAAGAAACTTCCAGGTAATTCATTTCTTTTTTACTAACTGGAGCAGTGCCGGTTTTTTCTTTTGAGATTTCTGCATCACTCCAAACCAACTGAAAAGGGAATAAAAGCCAGTAGGAATCGTTAATGAACTTCTGATCCATCTTCTTTTCTTCCTCGCTCATTTTATCTTTTCTGGTGTAGGTGCGGCTAATGTCACCGTCTGTAAGTCTTATCTCGTCAGTTTGTGGNTTCCAGGTCCATGAACGACTGGTGCGCAATGAATCTTCTACTTTTACATTGAATGTAAACTGAATTTCCTTTACATCATCAAAGTTATTCAGNCCNTGNGCNTCAGCTATTTGTTGTTGAATTTCTGTGTTTTCTCCAACTGTATCTGCTTCAGTTCCGTTTTGTTTTTCTTTGTTTTTGCAGCTCAAAAGACTGATACTGATAAAGCTGAGAAGTAGTAATTTTTTCATTTTCTAAAATTTTTATTTTAAATATACAAAACTCTATTTTAAGTGTTCTTGTTTATTTTTTTCGTGATAGCTCAGGATAAAAGATTGTTATATCTCTCATTGAGGATTTAATTCCCCGAGGGGTTCTTGATTAAAAAGCAAAACCTTTGAAATTCTTCAAAGGTTTTGCTTTTTACGGGGTCGGAAGATTATACACTTCGGCCAGTTAACAACTTATAGATAATAAGAATAACCGCAATTACGATTAAGATGTGGATAATACCTCCAATATCTGGAAAAGCAAAATAACCCACAAGCCATCCTATTATTAATAAAACTACGATAATCCATAATAAATCTTTCATATTGATTAGGTTTTTAGTAGCCAGGCTACATTGGTTAAACGTTGTAAAAGTTAATGAATAATTTAGTTCTAAACGAATTTAGACAATAAGAGAAATTACGAAAACATTTTAACTACTGTTTAACTTATCTGTTAAAATTTAATTGAATTTTCACTAATGTCTATTCTCCTTAATTTCACTGCTTCAATATCTGTATCGGGTTTCTTTTCCAGCAAGCTCATCATCATTTATATAAGAGAATTATCTAGTTGCTGGGAGTTGGGATTTTTTCAAAATAATTAATCCTTACTGAAAAACGATTTAATTTCCTGCCCCGTTCGAGCATAATGAAAGCGATCCAATAAACTAGGCAATGCGTAACCATCCAACCCATTTATGGCAACGGTCTCGGCATCATCTAATCTTAGCCAGCCATCTGGCGCCTCTATATTTTCATCAAAATAAATATGTTTAATTTCCCCAATCATTAAGACGGTATTATTCTCTTTAATAGCATATTCACTTACATATTTGCATCCCAATTTTACATTAGATTGCTTTACATAAGGAGCAGAAAAACCGTCCAGATATTCTTCTTCTAAACCTGTTTTTTGAAATTCTGAAATTTCCTCTTCATATTTAGCCGCGGTTTGGTGAGCACTTTCTATCATATCCTTTTTAATATGATTGACACTAAAATACTGATTTTCGTGAATATTCTTGTACGTATTTCTAGAAGCGTCTTGAGTAGGTCGTGTAATAAAACCCAACAAGGCAGGATTACTTCCTATATGGGTGACCGAACTGAATACAGCGAGGTTTGCCCCAGATTTCTCTGATTTTGTTGCAATAAGATTGGCCGATTTATATCCCGTAACACTGTTTATTAGATTTAAGCGGTGAATTTTCTCCATCGCTTCAACCTCTTTTGCCGTAACATGTTTCATGAAGTTTGCTTTTATAAAAAGAGGTGATTAAAATTAAAAATTACCGGTTTGAAACTCAATTTTAACCAGGGAAATAGCTAATTTATAATCACCTAATAGTTTAAGAAATAGGATTATTTGCTACTTCAATTAATCTTGATTTTCCAGTTTATTAATTCTCATTTCATATTCCTCCATAGCATCACGTACCGTATCTACATTGTCTGAAGATTCTTGGTGCGCGGCATTCATAATTTTTTCCAGTTCTTTATCTGGATGCTCAAACAAGTCGGTAATCACATGATTTATTTTGTCGATAATGCTTTCCTGACTGTTTTTAATATCCTCTAGTTTATTTAATGTAGATCGCATTTGATCAATTTTAGCCTGATCCATTTTTGTTTATTTTAAAGTTAGTATTTCAATTTAGTTTTTTCCTTAGACATTCTGGTTGCAATTAACCCGGCTTTAAGGACTTTTACATTAAATTTAGGATGTGCTTAAGTTGTTTGATGGGAATCTTGAACCGACTGTATTATAAGCTCTAAAAGATAAAGTTTTGCCTCTTTCTTAAGATGTTGAAAATAAGTCAATGTCGATAGAATTAAGTATTTTCGTGTTTGCAAACCGCATTTGCAGTTTTAACGCGCTCAAAAGCACTCTTCGCACTTTATGCAAACATCAAAGAAAATTGCCATTGTTGGCTCAGGACTGGTTGGATCCCTACTCGCTATTTACTTAAAAAGAGCCGGCCATAAGGTTGTGGTTTTTGACCGAAGGCCAGATATAAGAAAAGTTAAGTTCTCCGGAAGGTCTATAAATCTCGCTATGTCCAGCCGCGGCTGGAAGGCGCTAAGAGAAGTGGGCATTGAAGAAGAAATTAAAAAACTGGCGATGGCTTTAGACAAAAGGGCCTTGCACGTAAACGATAAACCTTTATATTTTCAGAAATACGGAAAAGAAGAAGAGGCTATTTACTCTATTTCTCGCGGAGTTCTCAATAGAAAGATGATTAGCCTTGCGGAAAATGCCGGGGCTAACTTTAAATTTGAAGAAAAAGTTTGGGATATAAATCTGGCTGAAGCTAAATTGTACACTGGCGAGAGCGAGAAAGGGGAATGGAAAGAATATCAGTTTGACCTTATATTTGGTACCGATGGTGCTTTCTCTAGAGTGAGACACAAAATGCAAAGGCAAAGTCGCTTCAATTATTCCCAGAATTTTATAAATGTAGGCTATAAGGAGTTGAGCATCGCGGCCAATAAAGACGGCAGCCATAAAATGGACAATGCTTCTTTTCATATTTGGCCCCGCAGCGAGTTTATGTTTATTGCCATGCCCAATTTGGATGGGAGTTTTACCTGTACCTTATTTATGCCTTTTGAAGGAAAAAATTCTTTTGAGAGTATTAAAACCGAAAACCAGGCTACTGCCTTCTTTGAAAAACACTTTCCCGATATTAATCTGGAAATTGAAAACCTAAAACGCGATTTCTTTAAAAACCCTACCAGTTCTATGGTCACCATCAAATGCTTTCCCTGGTCTTACTGGGAAAAAGTTACTTTGGTAGGAGATTCAGCTCACGCCATTGTTCCTTTTTACGGGCAGGGAATGAATGCCGGATTTGAAGATATTTTGGTGCTAGATCAAAAGATGAAAAAATACGAAGACGATTGGGAGCGTATTTTCAACGAGTACCAAAATGAACGAAAACCCAATGCCGATGCTATTGCAGAGCTTAGTTATCGTAATTTTCTTGAAATGAGCAGCAAAACAGCAGATCCCGATTTTTTACTGCGGAAGAAAATTGAAAAATGGTTTGCAGAGAAACATCCTGAAGTCTGGGTGCCCTTGTATTCCCGGGTAACTTTTTCAGATAAATCTTATACTGAAGCACTTGCCATAGGTGATTATCAGCGTAAAATCATGGATCAGGTAATGGAAATTTCAAATATAGAAGAGCAGTGGAATTCTGAAAAAGTAGAGCATACCATCTTAGAATTATTGGCTAAGGAAGTTTAAAAAAGTCTCAATATTTATTTTTATTAGGTTTGTAAATTTTATTTTGCACTAGCAGTCTGTGATTTTTCTGAAGAGTAATTCGGTATTTACTCTAATTCCTCTTCAAATTCTGGTGCCATGTTTAGGCTTTCGTAAACCCGTTCCATAATTTCCCGGTCTTCAGTAAGCACCACCAACATATCATTGGCTTCAATTTCGGTATTCCCGTTGGGAGTAAGAAATTGCTCATCCCTGGAAATCATAGCGATAATGGCTTTCTTCGGAAATTCTAGTTGAACAATACGTTTCCCTACAGAATGATTGTGTTCAGGAATATTGATCTCTCTTAGAAAGGATTTTGCACCATCGGCCATAAATGCATCCACTGGAGATTTTTGCTTTGCTTTCATAGGTAGCGCTACATTCAGCCATTTTGCTACCACCGAAAGGGTAGTACCCTGAATTAATACCGAGGTAAGGGAGACAAAGAATACAATATTAAAGATCATATCTGCCTTTTCTATTCCGGCCAGTAATGGGTAGGTTGCGAAAACAATGGGAACCGCGCCTCTAAGTCCCACCCAGCTCACGTACCAACGTCGGCGCATTTTCATTTTAAAAAAGCTTAAACTTAGAAAAACACCGAGAGGCCTGGCGATAAAGATGAGGAAAAATGAAATAAATATGCCTACCCCAATTACCGGTACAATATGCGAAGGATACACTAGCAAGCCCAGGGTGAGAAAGAGTACAATTTGCATTAACCAGGCTAGCCCATCAAACATGCGCATAATTGTTTTCTTATGGATAATGTTGTGGTTTCCTAAATACACTCCACTTAAATAAACGGCCAGGAACCCGTTCCCTCCCAGGGCATCGGTAGCAGAAAAAACAATAAACATTAAAGCTATGGCCAGCACCGGGTAAAGTCCTTCAAAGTCCAGGGTGATCCTGTTAATAATGATTTTACTTAACTTCCCGAAGATAAATCCAAGGGCAAGTCCAATTAGTATTTGTTTTAAAAAGAGCGGAATAATACTATAAATACTTTGGTCTTGATTAACTACCAATCCCAAAAAGGCAATAGTTAGAAAGTATGCCATCGGGTCGTTACTACCACTTTCCAGCTCCAGGGTAGGTCGTAAATTAGATTTTAAAGCCAGGTTCTTAGAACGTAAAATAGAAAATACCGCGGCGGCATCTGTGGAAGAAACAATGGCACCGAGTAATAAGCCTTCATAAATTGTGAAATCTGTAATATACCAAACGAAAACTCCAAGACTAACAGCAGTGAATAAAACCCCCAGGATGGAGAGGGAGATTCCCTGCCACATTACAGGCTTAATGGTTTTCCAGCTGGTATCGAGCCCTCCCGAAAAAAGAATGAAATTCAAGGAAACGATACCTATAAATTGTGCTAATTTAGGATCGTTAAAGTAAATACCGGCAATACCTTCAGAACCGGAAAGAATACCAACCGCTAAAAATAAAACCAGGGTTGGTACTCCAAATCGATAGGAGGTTTTTCCCGCCAGAATGCTCACAAATAACAAGATTGAACCAATTAATAGAATGTTTTCTATGGTTATGCTCATTGGGTTTTTCCTGTTTTATGGCGTAAAAATACACATTCAACTCTTTATATTGAGCCGAATTTTTTATTAAAATATCATTATTGTTCCATAAGCCTTTTACAAGTCTTCGAGAGTACGGTGTTGGCAATTATTAGAAGCCGCCAATCTGTTTTAATGCTTGTTTTTGATACTATTTTGATTAGGATTTATTTCAAGAAAATATTGAAGTTGTACTGTTTATCAGTCAGTTATAATCAAATCTTTGTTCTTGGGTCTTTCAGTCCCGATAGTTATCGGGACGGTCTTGAATCTTTAACCGAACACTAATGTTAAAATATAAAAATTTTCGAGTCCGTGCCTAATGAGCTTCTTTTTTTAGGATATCGGGAAATTTATCTTTAAACCTGTTCAATCTCGGGATAGAGACTTTTTGAATATACGGGTTATTAGAATTGTTCTTTTCATAATTTTGATGATAATCTTCTGCTTCCCAAAATTTCTGAAACGGCAGGATTTCTGCGGCAATTGATTTTTTATAATCTTTAGCTACCTCTTTTTTAACCTGCGCTATGGTTTCTTTTTGTTTTTCATTTTGAAAGAAAATAAGAGAACGGTATTGGGATCCCATGTCAGGTCCCTGTCCATTAACCTGAGTGGGGTCTTGAGAGCCATAATAGACCTTTACCAAAGTTTCAAAACTCACTACTTCTGGATTGTAGATCACTTCTACGGCTTCCGCATGGCCAGTTCTACCGGTGTTGCTCTTTTCGTAAGTTGGGTTTTTGGTATGTCCGCCGGCATAACCGGAGATTACTTCCTTTACGCCTTCTATACTTTCGTAAATAGCTTCTACACACCAAAAACAACCACTGGCAAAATAGGCTTTTTCATATCCATTTTCTGCTGCGACTTCTACCGGCTCTGCATTGGCAATTTCCGGTTTGGTTACGGTTTTTTGCTGCGCGCTATTTCCGCAGGATATAAGTAAAAATATGAATGTGGGTAAAAAAAATCGTTTCATTATATTATTGTTTTTTATAGGTTCCTTCCAGTGTTTTCTTTCCAATTAATTTATAATGCTCATTTTCTGCAGCACCTAAGATTGCGATAAGAGATTTATTAATGCAAATAAAGTTAAAGCTAAAATCGTTTAAAAGTGTGAAAAGCTTGTTAATCAATAAAACGGGATAAAAAAAGCCTCCTGAAATGGAAGCTTTTAATAATCTTGAAGTTCGTCTTCAAAAGAAATTTATGTGAAAAGTTTCTGCATTTTTTCCTGCTCTTCTTTCGCCAGTTCTTCATCAACTAAGATTCGGCCACTGTGCTCATCGGTTATAATCTTTTTGCGTCCGGCAATTTCCATAATCACCTGTGGAGGAATAGTGAAGTAAGAACCTCCCGAAGCACCGCGTTCTACGGGTACAATCGCAAGTCCGTTTTTCACGTTGTCCCTAATCCTTTTGTACGCTTTTATAAGGCGTTCTTCAATATTCTTCTCGAAGTCTTCTGATTTTTTAATGAGTGCTTTTTCTTCCTTTTCCGTCTCGGCAAGAATCTCATTTAATTCCCCTTTTTTGTGCTCCAGGTGCTTGTCACGTTCTTCCAAACGCTCTTTGGTTTGCTCTATTACCTGTTTCTTTTGTTCTATTTGTGCGTAATATTCTTTAATGTTTTTTTCGGCAAGTTCAATTTCAAGTTCCTGAAATTCCACTTCCTTACTTAAAGCATTAAATTCACGGTTGTTACGAACATTTTTTTGCTGATCAGAATACTTTTTCATGGTCGCTTTAGACTCATCTATAAGATTCTTTTTGCTTTTAATATCGTTTTCAACGACCTCAATATCGGCATCTAATTTCTCCAAACGCTTGTTCAATCCGGCTACTTCGTCTTCTAAATCTTCAACTTCCAACGGAAGCTCGCCGCGTACGTTCCTTATTTCATCGATTCTGGAATCTACCAGCTGAAGGTCGTACAACGCTCTTAACTTCTCTTCTACAGTAACATCGTTCTTTTTTGCCATAGTTATATATACTTGATTGGATTGGTGTTTGTATCTGCTAAAATAAGTGCAAAATTACTAATTTTTTCTGTAAGAAAAGAATGTAATAATTTTTTTGTGAACTGCTCGCTTTCGTAGTGACCAATATCTGCCAGTAACAGGCTTTTGTCTCCTTTATAAAAGTCNTGATATTTAAGATCGGCAGTAAGATAAACATCNGCTCCCGCTGCTTTTGCGTTGTTAATGGCGAAACTACCGCTGCCTCCCAAAACAGCAACTTTTTTAATTGGTTTTCCTCGAAATTCAGAATGTTTTATACAGCCGCAGTTAAAAGTTGCCTTTATACGCTGCAGAAAGGGCGTTTCTTCTTCGGCAGTTTCGAGTTCGCCAATCATTCCCATTCCCAAATGTTGGTTTTTGTTTCCCAAAGTGGTAATTTCATAAGCAACTTCTTCATAAGGATGTGCTTCAAAAAGTTCCTTAAGAACTTTATTCTCTAAATGAATGGGGTAGGTGAGTCCTATTTGGGTTTCTTGCTCAAAATGTACTTCGCCGCGTTTTCCAATTACCGGATTTGCTTCCTCATTGGGATTAAAACTGCCTTCTCCTTTTAGGCTAAAACTACAGTTGTCGTAATTCCCAATGCTGCCGGCGCCGGCAGTGAAAAGGGCTTTTCTAACTATTGTGGCCTGTGCGTTGGGCACAAAGGTGGTGAGCTTTTTAATGCTGTCTTGTCGCGGAATTAGAATCTCTCGATTTTTAAGTCCAATTTTTTCACAAATCATATCATTTACTCCTTTGTATTGATTGTCTAAAGCGGTGTGAATGGCATAGATCGCAATATCATTTTTAATAGCTTTTATTACTGTTCTTTCTACATAATCTTTTCCAGTTAGCTTTTTTAAGCCCGAGAAAATTATGGGATGGAAACTAATTATAAGCTTGCAGTTCTTTTCAATAGCTTCATCTACCACAGTTTCCAGCGTGTCTAAAGTAATAAGCGCAGCGCTTACTTCAGCTTCTTTATTCCCAACCAACAATCCTACATTGTCAAAATTTTCAGCATAAGCCGGGGGAGCGAACTCCTCTATAATATCGATAACCTCTTTTATAAGCATTTTGTTTTTGTTTTTATTGAAACAGCAGATTGCTTTTTACTAAATTCGTAGTGTAATCTCAACTAATTCCAATCGATTTCGGATTTAGTCCGGTTTAACTTCAAATATAATTATTATAGCCTATCCTGTATGAAGATTTTAAGAAAATTGCTCTTTCCTTTCGCCTTACTGTATGGATTGATCACCTGGATGAGGAGTCTTTTTTATAACTCCGGAATTTTAAAATCGAAGGCTTATGATTTGCCGGTAATTTGCGTGGGAAACCTAAACGCGGGAGGCACCGGAAAGTCTCCTATGATAGAGTATCTGCTGAAGTTTTTACTACCGGAATTCAAAACTGCAAATTTAAGCAGAGGTTATAAAAGGAGCACAAAGGGCTATAAACTGCTTACGGGCGAAGAAAATGCTAGCGAAGTTGGGGATGAGCCTTTACAGTTTAAAAGAAAGTTTAAAGAAGCATTAGTTGCCGTTGATGCGGATAGGCAAAACGGAATTTCAAAACTTAAAGAAGAAAAACCTGAAGTTATCTTGTTAGATGATGCTTTTCAGCATAGAAAAGTAAAAGCAGGGTTTAACATTTTACTTACGGCTTATGGGGATTTGTATATAAATGATTTTATGCTGCCCACGGGGAATTTAAGAGAGCCTGCTGGCGGGGCAGAACGGGCAAAATTTATTGTAGTGACCAAATGTCCGCCAAAATTGACCAAAAAAGAAATGGAACACATCAGGCACAAATTAGAACTTCGAAATTATCAAAAACTATTCTTTAGTTTTATTTCCTATGGGGAAGAGGTGATTTCTACAAAAAGCAGAATGAAATTAAAAGAATTAAGGAACCGAGAGGTCACTTTAGTTACAGGAATTGCCAATCCTGCTCCTTTGTTAAGTTATCTGGAAAAAGAAGCTATTAAATTTAAACATTTAAAATTTAAAGATCATCATAACTTTACTGCTTCGGAAATTGCACAATTAAAAAAAGAGGACTTTATCTTAACTACAGAGAAGGATTATGTTCGTCTGGCGAGTAACTTTAAAAGTGAGCAATTATTCTATCTTCCGGTGCAATCGGCCTTTTTAGATCGTGAAGAGGATTTTCAGAAAGAAATACTCAATTTTATCTATAAAAAATGAGGTGCATTTGCACCCCATTTTTCTTTGGCTAATTCAAACTATATATGTTTCTATTTGATATATAATTTAATTAGCCTACATTTTACAAAGCCTATGCCAAAGCATTAAGGATCTGTCTAGAAATAACCTGCCTGTTTCTACTTGTTCTTTTGCTCACAAACTGCGTTGATCCCGAGGGCTCGGGACGCCGTAGCTACGGCTATGTCTGCGTTTTTCGCCTTGTTGGCGAACAAAATAACTGCCTATGATCTAGTCATTTTATTTCCGGACAGATCCTAAGCTGTGGTTTGTCTAAGTGCTAATTGCTTGTTAATCTTGGAGAAGAATTCTTCGGTTTTATAAGGTTTTGGAATAATCTCACTGAACCCATTTAAGAAAAATTCATCTAAATTATTATCAAGGGTTACCGCTGTTAAGGCTATAATGGGGATTTTGGTATTAAATCTCCGTATTTCTTTAGTGGCTTCAATCCCGCTTATTCCTGGCATATGAATATCCATGAGAATAAGGTCGTAATCATTCTCTTTAACCTTTTCTACCGCAATACTACCATCGTCGGCGACCTCGCATTTCACCTTCTGTTTTTCCAGAATTTTTTTGGTAATCATCTGGTTTATTTTATTATCCTCCACAATAAGAATATGCTTGCCTGCTAAAAGATCTTCCTCGGGCTCTATATCTTTGGAAGGGGAAGTTGCGATAGGAATTTCACTTTCCTTTGCTTCAAATTTTAACCTAAAATAAAACGTAGAACCTTTTCCTAATTCACTTTCCAGGGTAATTTCACTTCCTAATAAGGTAAGCAGGTTTTTTACGATGGAAAGTCCGAGGCCGGTACCACCAAACTTACGGTTTATTTGTGTTGATCCCTGGGTGAAATTCTCGAAGATAGCTGATTGTTTTTCTTTAGTAATCCCTTCCCCGTTGTCTTCAATTTTAAAGTCTAAATAAACAAATTTATCTTCTGAATGATGGCGGGATACTTTAATCCAGATATCGCCATCGTCGGTAAATTTGATAGAATTTCCAATGAGGTTAATAAGAATTTGCGAGATTTTTAAAGGATCTCCTTTAAGTTCCGCAGGAATACTTTTGTCATAATCTAAATGAATTTTAGTATTCTTATCATCGGCCGAGTTTTTTAAAGCGACAAGTACATCTGAAATGCGCTTTTTAAGATCGAAAGAAGCATCAAGAACCTCGGTTTTGTTGGCCTCCAATTTATTGAGGTCCAAAATATTATTAATAAGAGAGAGCAAGTATTCCCCAGAAAATTTTAAAGAATTAAGATGTTCTTTTTGGTTTTCTGTTGGGCTTTCCTCCAATAATAGATGGGTGAGCCCCGTTACGGCATACAATGGCGTTCTCAACTCGTGGGTAATAGTAGATAAAAATTGGGCTTTGGCCAGGGAAGCTTTTTCGGCATTTTCCTTGGCTTTTGTAAGTTCTGTGTTTTTCGTCTGTAGCAATTCATTGGCCCTGGCCCTCAAATTATTGTTCTTATACAAAGAAAGGGTTAGTAATGATAAAATAGTAATAAGGGCCACACTTAAAATGGTGGTAAGTTTGTTTACTTTTAAAGTGCGTTCCTGCTCGGCATTTTTTAGACTCAGCTCGTTTAGGCTGCTTTGTAAAGCATGTACCCCATATTTGGTATTGGCTTCTATAGCAAGAGATTCTTTGTTTACATTAAAAATAGAATCTCTGCGTTTATTGCTTTTTTTTAGATAATCAAGAGCTTTAGTAGGATTTCCTTTTTTCTCGTAGATTTGGCTTAGCATTTTATTGCTACTCATCACCATGCCACCAAAATTATTTTTAAAAGCGATATTAA
>JGI1221J11331_1000456_pt1 | contig 13402 bp, 8 predicted proteins | sample LakVidmifraction_4_FD_11331 | JGI IMG/M metagenome (IMG submission 11331) | reverse complement strand
TTAAAGAACATTGATATTCAGTAGGTTGTATTTAGTCTTTTTTCTTTATTCTTGCAGCGAAGCGATCTTTACTCTTTTACCGGACAATACTGATTTATAATAAGATAATACGTATTGAGTAGATCAAATTATATATGTATTCAAAATAATTATATCAATCACATTATCTACATTTCTATAATCGGTTAAATTTAAATTGAATATGATGGTAAAAGATAAAAAAGTACGGTCTAAGTGTGATAAGACAAAACCGGTATTGAATCTCAAGGAAAAAGGGGCGGCAAAAAAGAACTAAGCATAAAGAAAAGAGCGTCAAACCCGGCCATATTATTTAAGTAGAATTTATAATCAAGAGCCTGCCCGAATTGAAATTATTCAGGCTGGTTAGACCCCACTGGTGGGAATAACTTTAAGAAAATGAAGCTTGCATATATAGGAACATATCCACCCCGGGAATGTGGAATAGGAACTTTTACGCAAAATCTAACACAATCCATGTTGGGCTTTGATAAACAGGGCATGCCGCAAAATGAGGTTTTGGTAGTTGCTATGGATGATCATAATCAAAAATATGCCTACCCTCCAGAAGTAAAACTTAGTATTCGCCAGGAACAACAAACCGATTATCTGGAAGCAGCCAATTTCATCAACCTCAGCGGTTCAGATATCTGTATCCTGGAACATGAGTTTGGCATTTATGGGGGCTTGAGTGGCGTTTATATTCTACCGCTGCTGCACCGATTGGATATTCCGTTTATCGTGACACTTCATACCATTCTGGATTCGCCTTCTTATAACGAAAAAGCAATCTTAAAGGAAATCTGCAAGATGTCCGATAAGATTGTAGTAATGAGCCAAAAAGCGATACTTTTTCTTATCAATATTTACGATGTTCCTCAAGAAAAAATAGTTCTGATAGAACACGGAGTACCAGATATTCATCTCGAAAAACAAAAATCAAAGAAAGAATTCAAGCTCACTAAAACCAAACTGTTGTTAACTTTTGGTTTTATTGGTAGGAATAAAGGAATTGAGACCGCGATCAAAGCACTGCCTGCGATCATTGAAAAACATCCTGAGGTACTTTATATCGTATTGGGGAAAACCCATCCAAATGTACTGAGACATGCGGGCGAGGAATATCGTAATTTTCTACAGCTGCTAATCAAAAACCTAAACCTTCAGGCACATGTACTTTTATTGAACGAATTTATTGGGGAAACTGAACTTTTTAAATATTTAAGCGCCTGTGATATTTATATCACGCCTTACCTTAATGAAGAACAAATTACCAGCGGAACGCTTTCTTACGCCATGGGAGCAGGTTGTGCGGTGGTTTCCACACCATACTGGCATGCAGCTGAATTACTTACTGAAGAACGAGGAAGGCTTTTCGATTTTAATAATTCGGCAGAACTGGCAGAAACCCTAAACCANTTACTGGACCATCCCGGGACCTTAAAAAAAATTCAGGCGAACGCTTATGAGTATGGTAAAAAAGTCACCTGGCCTAAAATTGGAAAAAAATACCTTCATCTTTCTAACAGTTTACTTGCCTTCCCAAAACAAAAAACGGAAAAAAAAGAAACCTCGATAGATCTACTTTTGTTACCTCCTTTTTCATTAACGCACATCAAAAGGTTAACGGATGATACGGGAATTATCCAACATGCCAAATTTGGAATCCCCAACCTGAAAGAGGGCTATTGCCTGGATGATAATGCGCGCGCATTGTTAATGGTTTTAATGACCTATAAACAGAAAAAAGATGCCACCGCCCTGGAGTTCATGCCAATTTACCTGAGCTACATACATTATATGCAGAATAAGGACGGGACCTTTAGGAACTTCCTTAGTTTTAATCGCAATTTTCTGGATGAAGTAGGTTCTGAAGACTCCTTTGGGAGAACAATCTGGGCATTGGGTTACCTTATAGGAAATGCTCCGAACGACGCTTATCATCAAACCGGAAAATTAGTCTTTTTTGATGCTGCTCCAAATTTCGAAAAACTAAAATCTATTAGAAGCATCGCCAACACTATTATTGGGATTTGTTATTACTTAAAAACCAATGCTTCAGATGAACGAATGTTGGAGATTCTGAAAAATCTCACTAATAAACTTATTGATCATTACAATAAGAGTCATTCTGAAGACTGGAAATGGTTTGAGTCGTTACTGGCCTATGATAATGGAATATTGCCTTTGGCACTTCTCCATTCGGCAAAAATAATTCAAGATAGTAAGGTAACCGAAACTGGGTTGGAAACTATGGAATTCCTTGTCCGGCACACTTTAAAAGACGGAACTCTTTCGGTGATTGGGAATAAAGAATGGTACAAAAAAGACGGAGAACGCTCTTTTTTTGCCCAGCAGCCAATTGATGCCATGGCGATGGTTTTGATGTTTCGCCAGGCTTTCGTATTAACCGGTAAAAAAGATTACCTCAATAAATTATTCACTTCCTTCATGTGGTTTTTAGGTGAGAATGACCTGAGAATGAGCCTTTATGATTTTGAGACCAAAGGCTGCTGTGATGGATTTGAAAATTATGGAATTAACCGAAATCAGGGTGCGGAAAGTTCATTAGCCTATCTTATTTCACATTTAACCGTACTACAGGCGTATGAAGAATTTTATCAATCTGATAATGGAAAAAACTCAGAAAAAGAAAAAGCTTTACAAAAAGATGGTTCCCAGCAGCTATGAAAATCGCAATTTTATCCCCGATAGCCTGGAGAACACCACCAGAAAGTTACGGGCCGTGGGAACAGGTTGCCTCGACTATTACTGAAGGCTTGGTCGCCAGAGGGCATAAAGTAAGTCTTTTTGCCAGTGGCAATTCCATTACTTCTGCTAAATTGAGATCGGTTTGTAAATTGCCTTATGAATCTGATTCTTCAGCAGACCCTAAAGTTCTGGAATGTCTTCATATAAGCAAGTTAATGGAGAGTGCTACTAATTTTGATATTATTCATAATCATTTCGATTTTCTGCCACTCACCTATTCCAGTCTGATAAAAACGCCTATAATTACGACCATACACGGCTTTTCTTCCCCTAAAATTATTCCCGTTTATAAAAAATACGATGGTTCGGTGGCTTATATCTCCATTTCAAATTCTGATAGACATAAGGAATTAACCTATCTGGATACGATCTATCACGGAGTGGACCCTTCTTTTTTCACCTTCAGAAACAATAAAGAGAATTATTTGCTGTACTTCGGAAGAATACATCCCGAAAAAGGTTTGCACAGGGCCATTGAAATTGCTGAAAATTCAAATATTCCTTTAAAGATTGCCGGACTCATTCAAGATGAATCTTACTTTAAAAAGAAAATAGAACCAAAAATTGATGGGGAACATATACAATACCTGGGGAATTTAGGAAAAGAAGATCGTGATGTTTTACTTGGCGGTGCAAAAGCTTTGCTTCATCCCATTTCTTTTGAAGAACCTTTTGGTTTAAGCGTTCTGGAAGCTATGATGTGCGGCACACCCGTAATTGCATTTGCAAGGGGCAGTATGCCAGAGCTCATAAAAGATAAGGTTTCAGGTTTTCTTGTGACTACTATTTCTGAAGCTGTTTTGGCAGTTCAAAAACTTGATCAAATAAATCCTGAAGATTGTAGAGCTTATGCAGAGAAAAAATTCAGTGTGGATATAATGATAGATTCCTATATAGAAGCTTATAAAAAAGTGATAGAAAACTTTTAAAAAATTAGTTTAGTAAACTCCCTCGGGGCAAGCCCACGAGGCATTATATAGAAAAAATATTTTTGATTTCGAGGCAAGCCTCGGAGCATTTAAATCTCGATTATCGAGTAAAATACCTCGGAGCAAGCCCGCCTGAATGAATTCATCCCGATAATTATCGGGACGGGCAGGCGTCGGAGCTCCCGATAATTCCCGATAGCTATCGGGACAGGATCAAATCTCACTTAGTGAGTAAGGCAGTAAATAATTCCTCAAGATCAACCACCGCATAAGTGGAAGAATAATCGGAGACCGCATAGGGTAAAATAAGGCAGTTATTGTGAATCATCGATCCGCAGGAATAGACCACATTTGGTACATATCCATTTCGTTCATCTTCTAGCGGCATGAGCAAAGGTTCTTCCAGTCGGCCAATTTCTTTAGCAGGATTATCCAGATCCATAAGGGAAGCTCCAATACTATAGCGACGCATAGGCCCAACACCGTGAGTTATTATCAGCCAGCCTTTTTCGGTCCATAAGGGCGATCCGCAATTGCCTATCTGGGTGAATTCCCAGGGAAACTTTGGCTTCTGAATAAGAATCGGATTATTCCAAAGGGTGGTTCTTTCAGAAAACATCAAATAATTATTTACGCCATCAATCCTGGAAAGCATTGCGTACTTGCCTTTTATCTTTTTAGGGAATAAAGCGAGGTTTTTACCCTGGGCTCCATTACCGCGAAGCGGCATAACCCGGAACTTATAAAAATCATCAGTTGAAATTAACTTGGGCATTATGGTGTGTCCGTTATAGGCTGTGTAGGTCGCATATATTTTCGTAGTTCCGTCATCTTCAAAAAACCTAACGAATCTTGCATCTTCAATTCCCCGACTCTCAGATTCTGAAATAGGAAATATCACCCGCTCGGTAATATCTGAATCTTTGTGGAACTCGATGTCGTAAAACGAGTCCATCAGCCAGGTAATCTCTTCCAGGGCCATTTTTTTGGAAGCAGTTATTTCTTGATTTTTAAGCAAATTGTTTACAGTCTTTTTTAAAGCATAATACTCAAACTTTTCTGGCAGGTTATCCATAATTGTTTTGGAGTATTTTTCTGGAATGTTCATTTCTTTGAGTCTCTTTATAAACCTTTTTTTATCGTATAGTTCTTTTTGGGAGATTTCAGCCATATCTATAGAGTTTGCTATTTTGGCTAAATGAAGATCATTATTGGCATCAAGAATCGCCCGTCGAAATACTATAGATGAAATGTGGCCTTCGCCAGTTGCCCTAAAAGAAATGACCACTCTCTTCTCACCTTTCTTAAGATAAGACTGGTCGAAATCCTCGATGATGGAAGGATTGAAAAATGCCGCAGATTCCAGTGAATATTCCATAGTGCAATAGGAACCAAGAAGCATTTTTCGTTCATCAGAAAGCTGGTCGAAATCGAAATCCATTTCCTCTATAATTCCACGAATATTATCGCAATGTTTAAAAAAGAGACGTGAAATATTACGATGCCGACCGGCAAATTCCCTAAGAGTCTGTTCCAATGCCTTGTTTACCTGAATTTCAGACATTTGGAAGATTCGGTTGATAAGGTTCCGGGTTCTAAGATCTCCGTTCATAAAATAGCGGGCTACTACCCGACTGGAGTCTGGAAGGAATTCAATATTCTTGCGTTGCAAAGAAACTCTCATAGTCTTTAAAAACTATAAGTTACGCCTTATTCCTATAGAACATATTGTTTTTTAATAATATTAATCCTTTAACAACAGACCATTTAGGACTAAAAAGAAATAAAAAATGTTATATGCATAATATTTATGCTATCTACGAATAATACCATATCCACCTCAAAATGTCGTATATAATTGTCGGATTTTCCTTAATTACTGCTTTGTCTTATTGCGGGATTTAGCTTATAGGATCGCTTATTACAGATTTTTGGTTTTACCGAAATTCGGTATGGAAAGTGCTCCGGTTTAAAATACGCCCTCGTTTTAATAAGCCTAAAACCCTTTCTTCAGAATTACATCAATTTATTGGTGTTTGGAGTCCTTTTTTTAATTTGATTACCACTTTAACCGGCACCATTATTTTGCTAATTATCTTAGTTTCGGAAGCACAGAAACTCGATAAACCGAAACCAGTTCCTAAACTTTCGGCAGTTGAGAAATCCTTAGATCAAATAATGGAAAAAGCCAGGAAAACTTTATATGGGATTCGATCTATTTTATATGCGTATGTCTGGAAGAAAAAGATGATATTGTACTCTATGACCGCATGGATATCGATCTTCCCATCCATTATAAATTTTCAAATTACGTGCGCACCATCCCCAAACGAGAAAAAAAGTAACTCTTTTTTTATTAAGAATCAGCCATTTTAAATCCACTTATTAAGCGTAACCTATCTCCTACATTTTGGAGATTGGGGCGAGATTATTATAAAAAATGTTTTACACCCTATTTGGTTTGGTACTGGCCATTCTATCTATCAGCAGATTTATAATTTGGCATAAACGCGAAAGGCGCAAGCAGAAACTAATACCAATTAAGTTTTTAAATGTTGCATTAAAAATTTGAATGTTTAATTGGTATAAGTAAGAAACAGAAGCTTAGAAAGCTACAGTCAGTCTAAAGTAAAGTAGTCTATAGGCTTCAAATTTCAAACTTAACGCAGCAAGATTAAGTAAAAGAACAATCGATAATCGAAATATTCCTCCTGCAAGATTTTCATCCCTTATAATTCCGGTAATTATTTAACTTATAATTTATTTTTTTAAGGTTAATTTTTATTGCTTTTTTATACATATATTTATTCTTAATAAGACAGTCCTCTTATTTTAATTAAAAGAATCTTCATGCAAGAGCCTACCAAAACCATTTCTGAATCCTTGCTAAAAACCTATAATAATTTTATTGACCAGCTTCCAGGAATTGGGATTGGAATTTTAATAATCATTCTTAGTATTCTCATATCATCCTGGATAGGAAGGTTTGCGAGCAGAAGGATTTCGGCAAGAACTGAAGATCCATTAATGAGTCGCTTTCTAGGTAACGCCATAAAATACACTTTAATAAGTATTGCCATTATGCTTGGCTTGCGAGCGGCTGGATTGGGTGGTATTGCAACCGGAATACTTACTGCAGCAGGGGCAAGTGCCGTAGTCTTAGGGTTTGCATTTAAAGATATAGGTGAGAATTTTATAGCGGGTATCATTCTGGCTTTTAATAGACCTTATGATGTTAATGACACGGTTGATATAAATGGAAATTTTGGCAAAGTCAAGACCTTAGAATTTCGCTATACAAAGCTCAAAACTTTTGATGGTAAAGATGTTTATATCCCAAATAGCGATGTCCTCACTAAACCGGTAACCAATTTTACTGAAGATGGTTTCTTTAGGTGGGATTTTGTAATTGGTATTGCTTATGAGGATAACATTAGTGGTGCAAAACAGATAATTCTCGAGACTTTAAAAAAGGAAGAAAATGTTATTGAAGATGAAGAGCATGAGAATTTCGTTATAGAAGATGAATTAGCTACAAGTACAGTTAACTTAAAAGTTTTTTTCTGGGTAAATACAATAGATTTTAGAAGAATGGCGCTTATTACTAAAGGCCTGGTTGTAAAAAATGTAAAAGAAGCTCTCGAAGAAGGAGGTTATTATTTACCAGCAGATATTCAAGAGATTAAGCTCTATGGTGGAGAAACAGATTTCCCAGTACGCCTGGAAGACTTATCTAAGAATAAAAAAGAAAAATTAAAGCCCAAAAATACCTAGCCAGAAATTAGGGCTTCAGTACTAGCTACCCAATGCACTTTTTGTTTTATTAGATTCCGTTATTTCTCTACTCGTTTCAAATCTAAATCTTGAAAATCGAAACTAAAATCAATATTTGGAGATATCCCCTCCATTTTTATACTTATTGCCCGCCCATTTTCGTCCAAATTGAACATTGCCAAAGCGTCACAAGGCATATCAGTATAATCCCATTTAATAGCAAAAATATTGTTTTTATAATAAAACATCTCTCCATTCAGTTTTGGAGATCTTAAGGACTTAAACCACAAGGCACCATCTTTTATAAAAATCTCGATAGTTCCAAACCAGTTGTCACGGTATTTACCAACATAATTGGCGTAAACTATATTTTTCGTTTTTGTTTCTGAAACTGTTTGCCATACCGCCGTAGTTACCGAATCAGTTTCGGTTTCATTTTGCCGTAGCCTTTTCTCGGCATAAGAAGCCCAGTCTTTTCTTTCTACTCCCAGGTAGGCGTCCATAATTGCCGTTGCTATGGTATAATAGCTATAAGCTCCCGGATTTGCATTAGTGAGTACAACAATTCCCACATCCAACTCGGGAATAAGTATTGTGTTAGATAGCATTCCTGGATGACTTCCAGTATGCTCCACTATACTGTATCCATTTTTGTCACTAAGAAACCAACCGAGTCCGTATGACCTAAAGTGTGTTTTATATGGTGGTTCCGGCTTCACTTCAAAGTCAATATTGGTATGGGCCGTCCATAGTTCTTTGTGGTTGTTATCGGAAATTAATTTTTGCTTTAGTTCCCTTCCATAGTTTCCATTATTTAAATGCAGAAGAAGCCATTTACTTAAATCATTTACACTGGCATATATTCCTCCTGCAGCCCCAAGCGATTCGTCATTTTTCACATAAGGTTCAAGTTGCCTCAGTTTACCATTTTCAGTTGAATGAGGAAATGCAACATTGCTTTTATCCTTTAATCTTTGATATACGCCTACTGATCTTTGCATACCAATAGGACGCATAATTTTAGTTTCCGCAAAATTCTCCCAACTCATTCCACTAACTCTAGCTACTACTTCCCCAGCTACTATGTAAAGTAAGTTGTCATAGTCATATTTTGTTCTGAAGGGAGATGCTGGTTTTTGGTACTGAAAACTATTTAGTACATCTTCCATTTTGAAATCGCCTCCATCCGGAAAAAACATCAAATCTCCTGCTCCAAGACCAAGCCCACTACGGTGTGTAAGTAAATCTTGAATATTAAAGTTTGCTGTAACATAAGGATCATACATTTTAAACTCGGGGAATATAATCTATCACCTTATCCTGCCAACTTATTTTATCGTCATCAACTAATATAGCTAATGCTGCGGAAGTAAAGGCCTTAGAGTTAGATGCAATAGCAAAGAGTGTATGCTCATTTACCGGTTCCTTACTGTTAATAGAACGCACCCCATAGCCTTTTAAATGAACAATTTTGTCGTCTTTTATCACAGCAATTGCGATTCCCGCACTGGGACTTATCGCCATTGATTTTTTTACTATTGAATCTATCTGAACCGAAGTATAGCCCTGGCTGAATAATGAGTGCCCCAGGAATAAATTAAGAATTAATACAAGTAGAAAAGCTGTTTTTTTCATTTTCAGAGTTTGTGAGTATTTAATTGAATCTACCGATTCGGCTATGAGCATTTCAGGTCAGGTGCACACCTGTACTTCCACTCAGCGACTAGACTTTTTACTCACTAAGTGAGATTTGATCCCGTCCAGATAGCTATCGGGAAATATCGGGAGCTTCGACGCCTGCCCGTCCCGATAATTATCGGGATGAATTCATTCATTCAGGCAGGCTTGCTTCGAAATATTTTTATTTTTTTCACCAAATGCCTCGTGGGCCCGCCCGTACCGTTCGGGCGGGCTTGCCCCGAGGTAGTTTACTTTGTGATTATTTTTTTATCCAATCCCGAAATCAAAAGATTTGGCGACTTACCAAATATACCGAAACAATTAGTTTAGTTATAACCTGACTCATTTTTATATTTTGTAAAGCTCAACCTAAAGTTAGCTACCAGCAATCGTTGCCTTCTAATTCACTCCCATTTGGATAAAATTTAAAATTATAAAAAATCATTGTTGTCCGATAAAAACTTTTACGAACTTAATTTGCCTCGATTTTGAACACGTTTCACGCTTTTTTTACATTTTAGGGCTTGCTATTTATATCGAAAAACCTGTGTTTTCCAAAATATAAAAAAATAATTAATACTGTTTATCAGTTAGTTACAATCAAGTCTTTGTTCTTGATTCTATTAGCCCCGAAGCTTCGGGGGTCTTGATTCTTTACCGGACAACAGTGATAAAAAATGATTACCCGCACTGTGAAGACAAAATACGTTTCTATCGATAAAACTTCCAAAGTTACTGAAGCCCGGGGTTTGCAAAATTCAGTGGAAAAAAGCGTCTTTCTCTGACAAGGTGACGGGAGAAGTACTTCTTCTATTATAAAGCTAGAATAAAAGCTTTGGTAATGTATTTGATTCAGCTTACTAAAATTGGTGAGTAATTGGCAACTTCAGTAACGCCAAAATATCGGAAAGTTTTAGAATATTACCATCCGTAATGCGCATACTACCGTGGGGATGGTTCATAAAGAAAGCGTAGAGTACGTAATCGAGTTAATCCCTCCAGAGGGTTTAATTCCGTGAGGCTTGCCTCGCAATTTTTTAAAAGTATTCTCCAATTCATACCTCGTGGGCTTGCCCCGCGGTTCTTGATTTTATAAATCCCTGCTCCAATTAAAAGATGGGATAGGTTTAGTTATTTTGATTAAAAATTTCTTGAAACCAAATTTTTAGTCCACATAATCGTGGATTTTTTTTATTTTTCACTCCTTGCTCTTCAACCTCAAATTCTTCAAAGAAACATTCCGTTCACTTTTTTCAGAACAATCGTAAATTTTCATTTTGGGGTATTACTACGGGACAATTATTCAGTAGGAAACAAAAAAAACGTCCGAAACTACCAAAATATAATCGTTCCAGACGTTTAATTGGTATAAAAGGATACTTTTACCTTATTTAAAAACCGTTAAATCTTAAGGAAAGGTAATATTGTGAGCCGATATGCCCGGTACCGAAGGCGGTATAATATTCGTTTCCAAACAAATTGGAAGCCCCCAACTTAATAACCGAATTTATGACATCGAGGGTATAATTAACCTGCGCATCCATAACACTGTAGGCCGGTATTTTACCATCGGCGAAAGTCGATTGCCAGTAGTAAGTATCACTCCAACGATAATTGAGTTTAAATCCGAAATTTTCAAAAAGCTGACTATGTCCTAGCGATAGTTTCACCTTATGTTCTGGTGTGTTAAAACCGGTTCGGAAATCGGGGGCAGAGGACTTATCGAAATCTTCTTTGGCGTAGGTATAACTTCCGCCCAGGTCGAATCCATTAAAAACCCTGGTATTCAAACCAATACTCCCTCCGTAAGAATCAATATCGGCCGGGGAGTTGGTGTACACCTGAAAGGGCTGAAAATCTCCCTGCTGCAAGGCCAATAACGACAAAGCATTGTCGCCCACTTCTCCATAAAAAGGCACCAGGACGATTTCATTCGAAATAAAATCTTCATAAGAATTATAGTAGGCATTCAAATCGACGGTAACCTTACCAAGGTTGCCCCGGTAACCAACTTCGAAAGCACTTATTTTCTCGGGTTCCACTAAACTTACATCGGCGCTGGCGGGAGCACCAGCATTCACCGAACTAATTGAAAAGGAATTTCGGTAAGCTTCTCGAGCTCCTACGCTCGCAGTTGGGCTACCGGTGGCTTGCGCCCCGGCCCCACTCAACGTGAACTCACGAACATATCTATCTAAATTTCTTTCAGAAGAACCCACTAAAATCGCTCTACCGGCATCTAAGCCAATAAATAGGTTCTGGGTGGTGGGATATCTAAATCCGGTTTGAAAAGAAGCCCTGAAATTATGATTTCTATTTGCCCCTGCCGTATAAGCTGCAGAAAGACGCGGAGAGAAATTCCCGTCGAACAATTCAGACTCATCATAACGCAGGGATCCGGTAAATTTTAAACGATTATCAAGCAAAGACTTCTGCAATTGTGTATATATTCCATATTCGTTATAAGTAATTGCACCATCATTATCGGTAAAAATCGTTCCAAAAGAGTTTAAACGATACTGGCGATAAGATCCTCCTACCTGAACATCTACTACATCTTGAGTTATATGGGCAAAATTATAATTCCCCTCTATATGTCTAAGTTGGGAGCCATCTTTAAATTGGGATCCCTCTGCCAGATCGGGGTTGCTAATTACCTTATTAAAGGCCGTTTCAAATTCTGGTGTGCCAGGAATAAGTCGGCCTGTATCGGCTGTTTGACGGGCAAGAGCATGCGCCTGCCCAGCATCAACACCTTGCAGGGAAGCCTGTACAAAGGCACCGGCATACTCACCAAACCACTGTTGGTCACTTTTCCAATCCCGATTAATATTGATGGCGGTAAAACGAGTATCATAGGAGTCGCCGGCATCTTCATCTGTAATGTAGGCCCGCACAAAAAAGTTGTCGTTTTTCACTTCCAGTTTATGTTGTTGCAAAAAGAAATCGTTTAGGGAATATCGATTAGATCCCTGATAAATGGTTGTTCCCTGGCCAAATTTTCCCAAATAAATAATTTCGAAATCATCTGCAAAAGGTCTGTAATGCAAAGCTGCGTCAAACTTTAAACTTTTTGCATCGTAATTTGCCAGATATTGTTCAGAATAACCCGTACGGCTCACATCGGCATTGGGCAGCAATTGCACAGCCGCTTCGGGAATAGCCCCCATATTGGCAAGGGTTTGGCCCACTCCCCTAATGTTGGTACTCACCTCATCCCCATAAATATTCAATCCGTCATAATTAGGATCTTGCCGTGTTTTACCAGGGCTTAGCACATCTACCTCGCTTACGGCGTACCAATCTGTTCCCTTTAGGTAGGAGAAATTTGCCTTGGCAGCAAATTTTTCTGAAAATTTATGAGCCACCCGCACGCCAACATCGTAAAAATAATTATCGCCAGCAGCTTCCTGAGAAGTGATTCCGTTTTTATAATAAGCACTTATCCCGGGGAAATCAAACGGATTTTTACTTTGCATAAACAAAATGCCGTTAAAGGCATTTGCTCCATATAATGCTGAAGACGCCCCTGGAAGCAGCTCAACACTTTGTACATCCAATTCGGAAACTCCCAATAGATTTCCCAACACAAAATTAAGGGCTGGGCTGGAATTATCCATTCCATCTACCAACTGCACGAAACGCGTGTTGGCAAAATCGGCAAAACCTCTGGTATTAACAGATTGGAACGTAAGGCTATTGGTATTAATATCTACGCCTTTTAAGTTTTCGAGACCACCGTAAAAAGAAGCGGAAGGTGTACTTGCTATATCCTTAATCCCAAAGCGCTCCACCGTCACCGGGGACTCGAAAATCCTTTCGGGGTTTCGCGAGGCCGAGACCACGATCTCATCCAATGACGTGCCTTGTTGCAATTGAATGAGGAGTTCTTGCTGGTTATTGTCAATCGAGACACGTTTGGCTTCATACCCCACGCTGCTTACCCGTAAGTAAAACGGGAAATTTTGTTTAATCTCCAGACTGAATATCCCGTTAAAATCGGTGATTGTTCCTTTGCTGGTTCCTTCAATGGTAATGGTCGCGCCAACTACAGGTTGGTTGGCATTATCAACAACTTTGCCCTCAATAATTGTTTGAGCTTGTAAAGCCNTCATGGACAAAAATAAAAAGAAATGAATGATGAATTTCATAAGAAGTTAGTGTTTGATTATACATTGAAGATACACAAAATACTCAATTTTTACTTTTTTTAACACCAAATAATTATT
>JGI1221J11331_1000453_pt1 | contig 13408 bp, 19 predicted proteins | sample LakVidmifraction_4_FD_11331 | JGI IMG/M metagenome (IMG submission 11331) | reverse complement strand
TACAAGAAAAAATCACACTGCTTAAAGCGAGTATAAAAAATATATTTTTAAATTTCATTCAGATTAATTTTTAAGGGCGCAAGATACTATTTTCATACCTTTGTTAAAAGGGAAATTTGTAATTTAACTTTATTATATGAGAATCGATAAATATTTGTGGTGCGTTCGTTATTACAAAACCAGAAGTTTGGCAACAGAGGCTTGCAGGAAAGGCCATATTAAATTAAATGGAGATAATGTGAAAGCTTCAAAGATCGTTTTTAAAGACGAAAAATTGATTGTCCGAAAAAACCAAATTAAATACGAAATTCAAGTTATCGACACACCCGCAAACCGCGTTGGGGCTAAATTTGTTGATTTATACCGAATAGATTTAACACCGAAAGAAGAATTTGAAAAATTAGATTTGCTGAAATATTCTAAAGATTATTATAGAAAAAAAGGTGTTGGAAGACCAACTAAAAAAGACAGACGAGATTTAGATGATTTACACGAAGAAGTAGCTGAATATGAAGATTAATTTAGAAGGTAAAAATGCGCTGGTTGGTGCAAGCACACAAGGATTGGGTAAAGCAATTGCTTTACAGTTGGCAAGTTGCGGTGCTTCCGTTACGTTAATGGCCAGAAATGAGGAAAAACTGAAAACCACAATTGCCGAGTTGAACACCCGTTTTAATCAAAAACATGAGTATATTGTTGTTGATTTTTATGATTTTAATGCTTTTGAAGCAATAACTTCAAGCTATTTTAAAAATAATAACATTGATATTTTGGTTAATAATACCAATGGACCAGAAGCTGGAGGTGTTTTTGAAAAAAATATCGGAGATTACCAAAAAGCCTTCGATTTATTGTTTAAAACAACCTGTCATCTTACGTTGTTGGCGATTGAAAATATGAAGAAAAATAATTACGGACGAATTATCAACACCGCTTCATTAACCGTTAAAGAACCTTTATCAAATCTGGTTTTATCAAACACCATACGGGCAGCAGTTACAATTTGGGCAAAAACACTGGCAAAAGATGTTGCGCCTTATGGGATAACCGTCAACACTATTTTAACAGGCCTTTTTGATACAGAAAGAATAAAGCAGCTCAATAAAATTCAGGCAAGTACCAAAGGAATTTCATTAGAAGAAAATTTAAAACTAATGACCCAAGAAATTCCTGCAGGAAGATTGGGAAAACCTGAAGAATTCGGGTATTTGGTTTCCTTTTTGGCCTCAAATTATTCATCATATATTACAGGAACCAACATTTCAATAGATGGAGGTTTAATAAAATCATTATAAAAAATGAGAACTAGATTTGATAAAGGATATTGGGAAAGTAAATACAGCAATGAAGCAACAGGATGGGATATTGGCTATGCTTCTACCCCACTAACAGCCTATTTTGAACAATTGACCAACAAAAAATTAAAAATTTTAATACCAGGCGGTGGTAATTGTTACGAAGCTGAATATTTAATTGAACATGGTTTTGAAAATATATTTGTTATTGATATTGCTGAACAGCCTTTAAAAAACTTAAAAACGCGATTTCCCGATTTCCCTGACAACCATTTAATTCACGATAATTTCTTTAATCATACCGAAAAATATGATTTAATTGTGGAGCAAACTTTTTTTTGTGCATTGGATCCTGTTTTACGTAAAAAATATGTGGAGAAAATGGCTAATTTATTAAAGGAAAACGGAAAATTGGCCGGACTTTTATTTGATTTTGAACTGACTGAAGAAGGCCCGCCTTTTGGTGGTTCATCAGAAGAATATTTGCAGCTGTTTGCCCCCAATTTCACTATTAAAAAATTAGAAAGATGTTATAATTCAATTAAACCGAGATCTGGAAGAGAATTGTTTTTTATCTTTGAAAAAAAATAACCAAATGGAAAGTTCAATAATTTTAACGAATGCGCAAATTGAAAATAAAACGCGAAGAATTGCGTATCAGATCTATGAAGTAAATTTCAATGAGAAAGAAATTATTATTGCCGGAATTACTGGAAATGGTTTTTTGTTTGCAAAAAAAATTGTTGAAGTTTTAAGCAGCATTTCCGATTTAAAAGTGGTTTTATGTGAAGTTTATATAGATAAAAAACATCCTCTAAAAGAAATCACAACTTCTATAAGTTCAAGTGAGTATAAAAATAAATCTTTGGTTTTGGTGGATGATGTTCTAAATTCAGGAACTACTTTAATTTATGGGATAAAGCATTTTTTGGAAGTGCCTTTAAAACGTTTTAAAACGGCAGTTTTAATTAACAGAAATCATAAAAAATATCCTGTAAAGGCCGATTTTAAAGGAATTTCTTTGTCAACTTCTTTAAAAGAGCATATTTCTGTTGTGTTTGAAAATAACAACTCACAAGCAAGTTTAGCGTAATAGTACTATCTCATCAGTAATTTGATTCACACTTATTTGGTTTACTGAAATAGTATGATCTGCCTTATCATAATAAGGAGCGCGTTCAAATAAATGTTTGGCAATATATTCTTTTAGATTTTCCGTTCCAATAGAAGCGACTAAAGGCCTTTGCGAAGTTTCATTTTTTAGCCTATCAAAAATAGTATCTATTGAAGCTTTTAAGTAAAATGAGGTCGCCTTATTTTTAATAAAATCCATATTATTTCCATAGCAGGGTGTTCCGCCACCTAAAGAAATTACCGAACTTTTATTTAAATTGAGTAGTTCCAATAAATATTCCCCTTCCTTTTTTCTGAAGTAAATCTCCCCTTTCGTCTCAAAGATTTCTTTGATGGATATTTGCTCGCGTTCTTCTATAAAACTGTCCAAGTCAATAAATTGAACATTCAATTTTTCAGCCAAAATTTTGCCGACTGCCGATTTTCCGCTTGCCATATATCCCAATAAAACAATTTTCATAAACTTATTTTTACCGTCTAAAATACAAAAACAAATATCGTTTAAAAAAGGACATAAAAAAACTTGTGAGGTACAACTATTGAAGGTATATTTGCACTCGCATTGAGAAAGAGGAATTGACTTGGTAGCTCAGTTGGTAGAGCACCTCCCTTTTAAGGAGGTGGTCCTGGGTTCGAGCCCCAGCCAGGTCACAAAAAGTTAAGTTAACCGCTTAGCTTTTTTTGGTTAAAAAACAATGCGCGTATGGCGGAATTGGTAGACGCGCCAGCTTGAGGGGCTGGTGTTCGCATAGAATGTGCAAGTTCGAATCTTGTTACGCGCACTTTAGTATGAAGACAATAGGAAAAAGGCAATAGGTAAAAGAAAAGCGAAAAGAGACTACAAGAGCCTTTTTGAATTGCAGAATGCATTCTAAAATCACAATAATATCATATTTCAATTTGCGTTAGGGATTGAAGCGGAAATCCTTTTTAGCGGTTTTCACCGTTAAAAAGGTTGTAGCGGAAAGCCCGACTGCTTTTTAGCAGGAACGCCCAAATAATTAAGAAAATTATGAAATTTTACTTTTTATTTTTTTGATGATTGGATTGGTTACGTGCGTTGTGGGCATAGTGTCTCCCAATAAAAATCCCCATGGTTTTAAAGGTTCTATATGATCAAAAATAACTTTTACGATGGCGAGCAGCGGAATAGACAAAAACATTCCTGAGATTCCCCATAACGCATTTCCAGCAAAAACGACTATGATTGCAAAAAGAGCATTGATTTTTACTTTTGAAGAAACAATTAAAGGAACAATTAAGTTATTGTCTATAAGTTGAATGATATAATAAATTCCAAGAACATAAAAGGCATACATACCCGATGATTTTGTCGCCAAAGCAACCGCCATTGGTAAGGCTACGGCAACCAAACCTCCGATATATGGAATTACATTGAGCAGAGCTCCAATAATTCCGAGCAAAATGGCATATTCAATGCCAAGTGCAAAAAGGGCCGTAATATTTAAAATTCCCACAATAACAGCCTCAATAACGAGGCCGGCAAGATAACGTTGAATTACAGTTTTGGTTTCGGAAATAATATTGCTGATTCTTTTTTGATCGCTACTCATAAAAACTCTGTGAATAAACTCTATCAAGAGCTTATTATAATAGAGCAGAATAAAGACATAAACAGGAATCAGCAGCATAATCATAATGGCGTTACCAACTGCAAACATGGTCTGACCCACTTCCGCACCGCTCATAGTGAGCGACTCTTTTTTGGCATTTGTGATCCATCTGTTCACTTTCCATTGGTTTAGGTCAAAATAGCGGGAAGCCCAATGGGTAAATTCGTTAAGTGTTTTGGAAAGCTTGTCGAGTAATATTGGCCACGTTTCTGCGAAAATACTTGCCTGCCTAAAAATTAGGGCAGCCAATGCTGCCGTGATTAAAACGGTAAGGAATAGGGTAAAAATAATTGCGACTACCCTATTTATTTTCATCCTAACAAAAAAATTGACAATAGGATGAAGCAAAACCGCAATCATAACTGAAAAAATGAGTGGAACTAAGATTTCCTGNGCAATGTAAAGCATGCTGACAAACGCAAAAAGTCCAACCAGAAGTATCGTTGTTTTTACATAAAATGGTAGGTTTAAACTCTTATTTGTATCCATTTCCTGGAAATCTTTTATTTGCTTAATAATTTTCAGGTTCTTGTACTTCTTCTTCTTCTTCATCCTCTTCGGAATGGCTTCCGAAAAGTTTAAAAATCTTACTGGCCATTAATTTAATGGCTTCGGTATTATTTGTAACTAAATTCGTGACGCCGTACATTAAGACCGATCCAATAAGTTTCTTTAAGGGGCTCTTTACGACACCCTGAAAAATCATTTTTGAAAGATAACCCGTACCAAAACCAACAGTTGTGTTTAAAAAATTATCTTTTATGATGCTTGATTCCCCTAAATCTTTTAAAGTATCTAAAATAATGTTCGCAGGCTTCATACTGTTGTAGGCCAAATAGATTTGTTTTTTCAGCGCTTTACCNTCTTCAGATTGTTTATTCTCTAACTGAAGAATGGCAGTCCTAAGTTCTCGTTGTGTTGTTATTGGTTCCATAGGTTCATTTATTTAAGTGCTTGTGTAATGATTAAATTACTTAAAGGTTTTTCAATCCATTTATGCAGAAAAAAATGCATTATGAGTCCTGCAATCAAGTAAAATGCTGCCACAATAAAGAATCCGTAATAAACCTTTTCCAGCAATTCTCCCAAAAACAAAGCAACACCAATGTTAAAAACAAGAAGAAACATAGAAATCATGAGGATAACACTTATTCTGGCCACCACTGAAGTTGCCACGTCCGTTGTTGTTTCTAATGCTTTAAGTTTTGAAATCTCATAGGTTGTTTTTCCGAAACTTTCTGCTTTCTCAAATAATGATTCAAATATACTTGGCTCTATTTCCATATTCTGGTTATTTTAGGCTGATTTTCTTGCATCAGCAAGATTTATTTATCGCCAGTTTTGTGTCTTTTTGTTTTATTTATGATCCATCTTTTTAAAATGCTTTTCCCCTAAATTGGCAAAGTTTTCTATATATGCCCTAATCTCGGGTTGTATAAATACTTATTTGGCATTTGTTTTTTATAAACATTAACTTCAATTTACATTAGAATACAAATTGAAGTTAATACGTATAAATTAATTTACCAATAGCCTTTTTATTTTTTAGTGGCTTTGTCTACTACTTCTTCTACTTTATTAATTTTATTTTCAGTAAATGTGGTAGCTTCATTTTTTATGGTTTCAAATTTGTTTGCAGCATCATCTAAAAATTCATTAAATTTTTCTTCAAATCCTTCAATATATTCATTTCCTTTTTTAGAAATTTGCTTTCTTGTTTTTGTACCTTTATTAGGTGCAAATAAGATTCCTAAAGCCGCTCCAAGGGCTGCGCTTACTAATGTTACTAAAACTACTTTTTCTGATTTCATAATTTATTGTTTTTATGTGATTAAAATTTATTACGACAAAGATACGTTCAATTTTGCGAATTTTCCTTACATAATTCCAATTCAGAATTACATCATTCACACATTTAGCTCTGTAAAATGCATTATTTTGGGTTAAATATTGGTAATTATTTCCTTAATTATGACTAGTATTTAACTGTATATTTGTAGCACAATAAATCAAATTTTATAAAAAGAAATCTTGAAACAACAAATAAGCATATTGGGATGCGGTTGGCTTGGAAAGCCATTGGCCGTAAGTTTAATTCAGCAAGGCCATAAAATAAAAGGCTCCACAACTTCTGAATCCAAACTTTCCGGATTCCGGGAAATTGGGATTGTGCCTTTTATCATAAACCTTGACGATTTAAAAGAAAATATTTCAGCGTTTCTAGATTCAGAGATCTTAATTGTAGCGTTACCCTCTAAAAATATTGACGGATTTAAAAATCTACTATCACCTATTGAAAAATCACCCATAAAAAAGGTCATTTTTATCAGTTCTACTTCGGTTTATGGAAATTCCAATGAAATGGTAACAGAAGAATCCGATACACTGCCTTCTGCATTGACAACTATAGAAATGCTTTTTAAAAATTCAGTTCGTTTTGATACCACCATAATTCGTTTTGCGGGTTTATTTGGCTATACCAGAAAGCCCGGTAATTTCTTTTCGAAAGGAAGAAAAATACCAAATCCGGAGGGCTTTGTCAATATGATTTACCAAGATGACTGTATTCGGCTTATTGAAAAAGTCATCGAAAAAAAGGCTTGGAACCAAATTTTTAACGGCTGTGCGGACACACATCCAACAAGAAGAGAATTTTACACTAAAACAACTTTAGATATAGGAATTGAATTACCTGTTTTTGAGGATGTTGCGGGAATTAAGAAAAAAATAATTTCAAACAAAAAATCTAAAGAATTATTAAATTTTAAGTATCAATATGGAGATCTTCTTCAGCTAAATTACGGAAATGTCTAAGTTTAAATGATCCATTAATTCTTCAAAAAATTAGTTATTTTCGGCTTTAATATCTAATCCACTTAAACTATTTATATCAATTTCAACACTAATTTCATTCCTCCTGTTTACCATTTGAAAAGGCGGATTGTATCCAAAATAGCTAAAATTATTAAAGTGCTTTATCCCGTTTTCTTTTAATAAATCATTTAATTTTGAGATATGTTCTTTTATTTTTTCATCGTTTGACCAGCCACCAAAAGAAACTGTAGCCACAAATTTTTCCTTTTCGGTTTTAAACTTGACGTTAGGATTGTTCGGTGTTGGTAAATCCGACATTTTATAGTCAGACGGAAGCATAAATTGCATCGTTATTGTATCACTTAAATTTACGACAACAGGAGAAGTCATAGCTATTGATTCATTTTTTTCGTTCCCTCCAAAAATATATCCGGCTAACGATTTAAAGCCTTGTCCGGAACTTTCCTGATAGGAATTGGTTTTCATCGTTACATAAGAAAAATTTGCTGCATCATATTTTCTAATTTCAAAGTCATCATATTTTTTTAGAATTTTGTACGGATACATTTCTGTATTACTCGTTGTTTTCATAATAATAAGTTGAGCAATACCAAAAATAGTAACCAAAACCGCTAAAACAATAAAAAAAATCTTCATATCTTACTTACTTTAAATGTTTCACTATTTTTTCACTTAAAGGCTCTGTAATGCTGTAAAAAACATCCATTAAATTTCCTTTTTCATCTACTAAATATTTTTGAAAATTCCATTTTACCGAGCTGTTCATAACACCATTCATTTCTTTTTGAGTGAACCAAGCATATAACGGATGTTGATTTTCTCCCTTGACGTCTATTTTTTCGGTAATCAAAAAATCTACCCCATAATTTTTTTCGCAAAAGCTTTTTATTTGTGATGCTGTGCCTGGTTCCTGATTGCCAAATTGGTTGCATGGCAAACCTATAATCACCAATTTGTCTTTATAAGTTTCATGTAATTTTTGTAAATCTTTATATTGAGGTGTAAAACCACACTCTGAGGCTACGTTAACAAAAAGGATTTTTTTTCCTTTAAACTGATTTAAATCAATTTTTTCTCCAGTTAAACTATTAATAGCAATATTGTACATATTTGTTGGTTTTAAATTGCTCTTTTTTTCTTGTGCGCAACTTTGAAATAACGAAGCACATAGGAATACTATTGCTAGTATTTTTAATTTTTTCATTTAATATTACAGTTTAAAGGTTACAATTCCACAATCTAAGTTAAATATTTGTCCGGACATTGCGCTAGAATTTTCCGAAATTAAAAAATCTGCCAAAGCAGCAACATCACTTGGCGCCAAATATCTTTTAAGAGGGTGCTTTTCAGCGATGACTTCCTTCATTTTGTCATTACGCAGTATTTTCGAAACCAAATCGGTATCTGTCACTGTCGGGGCAATGGCATTTACCCTAATTGCCGGAGCTAATTCTGCTCCAAGCGATTTTGTCAATCCTTCAATGGCTGACTTGGATGCAGCAATGCTTGCGTGATAAGGCATTCCCAATTTTGTGGCTACTGTACTAAATAATAAAATACTAGTATTTTTTCCGTTTTTTAAAGGTTTCAGGTATTTTTTAATTGTTTTTACCGCACCAATCACATTAATCTCAAAATCTGTCCTAAAATCATCAATGGTTAAAGTAGAAATCGGCTTTAAGTTTACGCTGCCCGGACAATAAATAAGCGTGTCAATTGATTCAAAATCAGGTAATTCATCGGTCAAAATATCACAATCATAATGTGTTAAATTTGGATGATTATTCGGAGGTGCTGACCTGCTTATATTGTAAACTTTATTATTAAGCTCCAACTGGGAAGATAAAATGGCATTGCCTATCCCCTTGCTTCCCCCAATAATTAATACTGTTCTCATTGGTAATTTATTTTAATTTTATGCAACCGCAATTTTAGCTGTTCTTAATGTAATTTTGAAGTTCCGCTATTTTTTGTGCATTATTAAATGCACCGCCATAATAGGTTGTAATTGTTGAAGAAGTATCATCCTTAATTCCTCTTGAAGCCACACATAAATGCTTGGCATCAATAATTACGGCAATATCCTCCGTTTTTAAAATATGCTCCAGATCTTTTCCGATTTGGTTCGTCAAGCGTTCCTGAACCTGAGGTCTTTGAGCATAATATTGTACTATCCTATTCAGTTTTGACAAGCCAATTACTTTACCCGAAGAAATGTAAGCCACATGGGCTTTGCCAATAATCGGCACAAAATGATGCTCGCAATTTGAATAAAAAGTGATGTTTTTTTCAACCAGCATTTGGTTGTATTGATATTTATTTTCGAATAAAGACACTTTAGGCTTGTTCTTTGGATTCAAGCCTGAAAATATTTCATCAATATACATTTTCGCAACTCTTTCAGGAGTTCCCTTAAGAGAATCATCATTCAAGTCCATTCCCATAACATCCATAATTTGAGCAAATAACACCGAAATTTTTTCTTTTTTTTCTTTGTCTGAAATTTCAAAAGCATTGCTTTTCAATGGTGTTTCCAAATTGGTATACAAGTGATTGTCACCAATATCATTCACGGAATAATCATCAAATAAGTTGTCTTCTTCAATTTCTAGCAGGGTATTCAACATAATTTTTTCTGGTTTCATAAAGTCTAATTTTAAGTTCCAATTCTTTTGGAAGTTTAGCAATCAATAAGTTATATATTACAAATGCGATATTCTCCGCAGTTGGGTTTAGGGTTTCAAATTCAGTTAATTCTTCGTTTAAATTTTTATGATCAAATTTATTAATGACACTACTATTTATGATATCCGATAATATTTTTATATCAATCACATAGCCAGTATCTAAATCACAAAAGCCGGTAATGCAAACCTCCAAGTCGTAATTATGTCCATGAAAATGAGAATTATTACATTTCCCGAAAACGTGTTTATTTTTTTCATCGCTCCAATTCGCATTGTGTAATCTATGGGCGGCATTAAAGCTTTCCTTTCTAAATACCGATGTTTTAAACTGATTATTTATCATTTTGTTTAATTATTATGAAACAAAGTTAAACAAAAATATAATAATAATAAATAGAATCACTACTAATTATCTATTGTATTATTGCTAAAATTTATAATGGAACAAAAAATAAATGGAATTATCCCTCCATTTAAGATGAAGGTATTCAAGAATTTTTATTTCTGATAAAGAAAATGCATAATGCGCTATTTAAATAAGGTATAGGCAATAAATAATAATATGTATATGGCTAAGTAAAACCTGTAAAAATTTCTAAACTTTATGTAATTTTTATTGTTTTGGTAAATATTTCCGAATAGCGCTTTTATTTCTTTAATAAATACCGGCTTTAAATTGATGATCCAACTATCTGTGTCATAAACAATTTTTCGAAATTTACTGCGATACATCGTGAGCGGAAGTCCCCATACGATAAATAAAATTAACCAAATATGTTTTGTGATTTCCATTTGTAAATTACTTTTTTGGAAACCATGGAAAAAATGCAGGTGTTTTCTCAACGTAATCTTTGTATTGCGGTTTGGTGTTTTTTAATGTTCGTTCGAGCAAAGAAACTCCAGAAACCTTTACAATTAAAAGCGTCATAATAAGGAACCTAAAAGCGGCAAATAACTACCCGCTGCCACTGAAAAAAGTCCAAAAGCCCACCAAACAGCAGCGTCCCCAAAGTAATTAGGATGGCGCGTGTATTTCCAAAATCCGGAATTTAACACTTTTCCCTTATTATCTGGGTTGGATTTAAACCTGGCCAGCTGAAAATCGCCTCCAGCTTCAAACGCAAAACCAATGATCCAGATCAATATACCGGCATAATCAAAAAAGTTTAACGTGTTCTCGTTTGCATAAAACTGAGCGCCCAGTAACGGTGCAGAAATTAACCACAACAATAGGCCCTGAAGCAAAAAGACCTGAAAATAACTAATCCACCAATAACGGTTTGGTCCGTAGTCCTTTCTAAATTTTTGGTAACGAAAATCCTCCCCTTTTCCCAAATTGCGCCAAGCCAAATAAATGGATAGTCGCAATCCCCAAATAATTAACAAGGTTAAAACAATTAATTTTCTAATTTCAAGTCCATCAGTTTTATAGTAATAAAGAATGCCTGCAATCACAAAACCCAATCCCCAAAATGGATCAACAATACTGGCATTTTTTATTAAAACGCTCACAAACCAAAGCAATGTCATGGCAATTACAATTAGCAATAAGCTGGTAAAATATAATTCAAAATAACCCATAGCTTAAGTTTTTAGTATTGTGATTTAAACATCAAAAATGACTTTATTAATGATGCTGCAAATATATATAATGTTTATATATATATTACAATTGTTAAACAAAATAATGTATCTTTGCGCACTGTTTTTTTATTCTTAGCATAAAAATAACCAATAAAATATTAACAGGAAAATACCTCAAAATAAAGTATCACTAATAAATTAATTTTTTTGTAAATTTAAATTATGAAAATTTTACTAACTGGAACAACTGGTTACATAGGAAAAAGGTTATTGCCAATTCTTCTGGCTGAAGGTCATGAAGTTATTTGTTGCGTGCGCGACAAGAAACGAATAGACTTAAGCAGCTTTGATGTTAAAAATGTAAAAATTATTGAGCTGGACTTTCTGGATGCCGGCTCATTGGATATCATTCCAAAAGACATTGATGTGGCTTATTATTTAATCCATTCTATGTCGGTAAGTACCGATGATTTTGATACGTTGGAAGAAATTTCTGCAAAAAATTTTAAAAAGAGTCTGCAAATAACATCCGTTAAACAGGTCATTTATTTAAGTGGAATCGTAAATGAGCAAGAATTATCGAAACATTTGACTTCCAGAAAAAATGTTGAAGAAATCCTTTCTTCAGAAACCTATAATCTGACTACTTTACGTGCCGGTATTATTGTTGGTTCAGGAAGTGCTTCTTTTGAAATTATGCGTGATTTGGTAGAAAAATTACCCATTATGCTAACACCAAAATGGTTGAATACAAAATCGCAGCCCATCGCCATTCGAAATGTGTTGGAATTTTTGAAAGGGGCGATTTTAGATGAATACACTTATAATAAGAGTTTTGATATTGGAGGGCCTGAAATTTTCACCTACAAAGAAATGTTGTTGACATTTGCAAAGGTTCGCAAACTGAAACGTACGATAATAACTTTGCCAATCATGACGCCAAAGCTATCTTCCTACTGGCTTTATTTTGTGACATCAACCTCCTATAAACTTGCGATAAACTTAGTTGACAGCATGAAAGTTGAAGTGATTTGTAAGGAAAATGACTTGGCAGAGCGACTTCATATAAAATTAATACCCTATAAAGATGCCGTTCAGCTTGCTTTCGACAAAATTAACCAGCAGGATGTAATTTCAAGCTGGATTGACGCACAATCGAGCAACGTGCTTTCACAAGGTATTTCTAATTTAATTGAAGTTCCAACTTTCGGCTGCTTTTTGGACAAACGTCAAAAATCGCTTAAAAACGAAAAAAAAACGCTCGATAAAATCTGGACCATCGGCGGTGAAAAAGGTTGGTATTACGCCAATTTTTTGTGGGCGATGCGAGGATTTATGGATAAACTTTCCGGCGGAATCGGGTTAAGAAGAGGACGAAAAAGCTATACCAAACTTTCCGCAGGAGATTCTCTGGATTTCTGGCGGGTTTTATATGCCGATAAAAAGGAAAAAAGATTGCTGCTTTATGCTGAAATGAAACTTCCCGGTGAAGCTTGGCTTGAATTTAAAATAGAAAACAACAAATTGTATCAAACTGCTACATTTAGGCCGCTCGGACTTTGGGGGAGAATTTATTGGTACACGGTTTTGCCATTTCACGGACTTATATTTAAAGGAATGATCAATAAATTAACAGAATAAGAATGGGATTTTACCAACTGAAACAAACACAAAGAATAAAAGGAACTATAGATGAAGTTTGGGATTTCATTGCATCGCCTGAAAATTTGAAGAAAATTACCCCCGATTACATGGGTTTTGACATCACTTCAGGCGATTTGCCAGAAAAAATGTATCCCGGAATGATTATTTGTTATAAGGTGAGTCCGTTTTTGGGAATCAAAATGAATTGGCTTACAGAAATAACGCAGGTTGACGAAAAGAAATTTTTTATTGATGAACAACGCGTTGGCCCTTATAAAATATGGCATCACCAACATAGGATTGAAGCAATAGAAGGCGGCGTTTTAATGACAGATATCGTTACCTATCAGCCACCCATGGGTTTTTTGGGCTCTATAGCCAATACGCTGATAATCAAAAACAAATTGAATGAAATATTTACCTACAGAACAAATGTGCTCAACCAAATTTTTGGAGAACTGAAATAATAATTTTTTACTATAGCTTTTTTAAACCTATTTATTACTTCTTGGCAAAGCCTCTTCAGGAAATGGAAAAATAATAGTTGAATTCTTTTCAGCAGCAATATTTGCTAAAGTTTGATACAATCTTAATT
>JGI1221J11331_1000452_pt1 | contig 13447 bp, 12 predicted proteins | sample LakVidmifraction_4_FD_11331 | JGI IMG/M metagenome (IMG submission 11331) | reverse complement strand
TACTAACCCTGAATCAGAAGTATGTCGGGAATCCAGAAGTCCTATTACAAGGATTAAAAGAGAAGAACCTAGACGCCTATATCGCAGGAGGGTACACTAGGGATGCTATCTTAAACCGTTCTCCGAAAGACTTGGATATTTTTATTGTAAACTCGGATAATTATACGAAGGAAGATTTAGAACAGATATACACAGCAGAACACTCACCTTCCTCTGGCTGCCGTTTCTTACCAAACTACCTAGACTCTCATCTACGGGATGATGTCTTTTGCGTATACAAGGATGACGTTAATTGTATAGATTATATAATAATGAATACTACAACAATAGAAGAGGTTATATTCAATTTTGATGCTTCGATCTGTCAATGTTATGCAAAACTGGAGGACGGGAAGTTAAATTACTATGTATCAGGAAGGTTTAAACATTATCAACAGACTGGTATTATAGAGGTGTACACAGATGTACCTAGTACCGAAGATCATATAGAAAGATTGAAGTCTAAGTTTCCAAAAGCAATCCTACAGAAAACATTAGCAAGGGATATGAACAAGGAGGTGTTTAAGTTACCAATAACTCACCCTTGAAAGGCAGGCTTCTAGAAGAGGTAGATAGAGTTTTCTGGGATAACTAGCTACCAGAGACATACAAGAAGAGATTTTCTATAACAGAAACGTGATAGGAGTATATAAGATGAAGATCGTAGCTTGGGAAGAGCTGATGGAGTATACTACCCCTGTGGTGTACACACTACTACAGTATTTGATAGAGGGAGAGAAGGAGACCCTAATGCTACTATACCCTGACCCATGCAGGCTAATAGACGAAGACTTCCCTGTACAGACACCTGAAGGAGGTGGTTGTTATCATGATGCGGTGAGTAATTTTGTAAAGACTAAAAGAGGAGATGTGCGTGACTTAGACACAACAGGGGATGTGAAATCTATCTACAAGCCAGAGGAAAAGGTAGTCGTATACGAAAAGAACGACCTCTTAATCTGGCAGAAGACACTAACATATTTAATAGAGCGCGCGCTATGAAGCTATGTATGTGCAGGGGGAGAATTAAATGCTAAGTGAAGAGCAGCAAGCGGTAGTAGACGCAACAAAGAACGGAGAGCATGTGTGTATGCTGTCTAGTAGCGGCACAGGGAAGTCTTTCACTATTGATCAAATCAAGACGGGTAATACTGTTGTTGTAGCGCCAACTGCCGTAGCTGCTGAGAATGTAAAAGGTGTAACTGCACACTCTGCTTTCAGCCTAGGGTTAGGGTTGCAAACAGAAGAAGACATGGCACGTCAATCTGAGAACATGGTGATGCTTTTTAGTAAGAATTCTCCTACAGATATGCTGATATTCGATGAAGGCTTTAATATCAGAGCAGATATTTTTGATGCAATAGACGAGAAGCTGTGCAAACTCCGTAACAGTACGCTCCCTTTTGGTGGGATACAGGTAGTAATCGCAGGAGATCCGCTGCAGAATGAACCTATAGTGGGCTACGAGGAAAAGGCTATATTTAATAGGCAGTATCTAACACCTTTTATTTTCAGTAGCAGGGCTTGGAAGAGACTAAAACCTAAAGTCCATGTTTTTACTAAGATATTCCGCAACGAGAATGAAGAACAACAGATAATGTTAAATCATATCCGATCAAAAGAGGAGATAATTGTCAATGGAAAACCTGCATGGCAATTTGCGGTAGATTATATAAACAGCGTAGCGAAGCATGGGGTAGATAGTAATGCTGAAATACACTTAACTGTATACAGGGCAGATGCAGAAAAACAGAACAAGGAGAATTACAACGCAATCCTAAGCGAGGAATACAACTATAAAGCTGAGAAGAGCGGGAAGTACAAAGTACCAAAAGAAATGAAGGTATTAAGCTTGAAGATAGGTACTCGTGTTATGTTTACAGTAAACAACCGCGAGCAAGGTTATTTAAACGGGACTACAGGAAGGGTTATAGGGTTATACTCTGACGCTATTGTAGTGGAGAAGGACGATGGGGATATTGTAGACGTTGAGAAATACACTTCAGAAGAGTACAATTACACCGTCTTGAACAACAAACTAAAGAAAACTGCAGTAGGGACTATGAAACAGTTCCCTCTTATGTTAGCCTATGCTGCAACAATATCTAAGGTACAAGGGGCTACATTAAACTCTGCGGTCTTAGATTTAGGTGAATCTGCCTTTGCTTGTGGGATGCTCTATGTAGGTTTGTCACGATTAGTTGACCTAAGAAACCTAACCCTAACAAGACCAATAGAGTATGATGATGTGAAAGTAGATAGAAGGGCAGTAAACTTCATTAAAAAACACTCAAAGTAGGAGAAAACCATGTCAGATTTCACACTAGAAGGTTTCGAAGAGCCGATACCTTACTGGGCTACCGCTAAGGCTACAGGGGAGTTAGTAGTAGGCTTACAGTTGTTCACTAAAGATGGTCGGCGGACGGGTAACGCTTTTATCTTAAATGTATTCAATTATACAAACAGAAAGCAGCACCCCACACGGGATATTGTAGTTGATACAGTGCTCTATGTAGTTGTCACTGACATGGGGAACGTAGTACGCTTAGCTGAAAGCGAGGTAGAGGATTATTACTACCTAGGAGACTATATCATGGATATTGAAGAGGCAATGTGTAGTCGTATCGCAGAAGGTACACGGAGTTGATAGTTTAAACATAAGAAAGACTACTAGAGGTAATTATGGGAGTATTCATTACACACACTGCATGTCCAGATTGTGGAGGGAGTGATTCTTTAGCTATACACGAAGAGGAGGATGGAACTTATAACGGTACTTGCTGGTCTAAGTGTACTGCCATAGGTAATGGATATAAGTCTCATAACAAGCTAGCTGGTAGTGAGGTAGGTTCACAGCTAGGTATAACACCTATCAAAAAACATAGAGGTAGTGTTGCTGTGGATAATAGATCAAAAAAGATAAGCTTAAAGAAAAAGAAATTAACACCTGTATCACAGGAGATGTTAGAAAAACTACGGGAAATGACAGTAACTCGCCTTGACGCACCATACCGTAGCATTGAAAGTAAATGGTACGAAATGTTCCGCTGTAGATTCTCCTTCGATGAGGAATCTGGGGATATTTCTGCAATATATTACCCTGTAACCAAAGGGCTTAAAAATGATAAACCTGCTTTGATGGGTTTCCACAAACGTGTTATACTGCCCAACAAAGACTTCCGAGCATACCCAGCAGGATCTATTGGGAAAGAGTGTGATATGTTTGGTAAGTTTCTTTGGAAGAATTGCTCCCGTTTAGTTATCACTGGTGGAGAGCAAGATACTATCGCTGCAAAGAAGATGCACGAGGAGTACCGTAACAGACAGCAACGTAAAGGTAAGAATATATCAGAGATTGATTTTACAAGTAGTATCACAGGAGAAGGAGTTGCAGCAGAGCAGGTTCGTCTAAACTACGATGATATAGATAAGTACGATGAGATTATATTAGACATGGATGGTGATGAGGCAGGGGAGAGTGCTGAGAGCGCCCTATTGGACGTTTTACCAGTTAGTAAGGTTAAGGTAATGCGATACTCTAGTAAAGATGCTAACGCAGCTCTAATCGCATCTGAGGAGGCTGAGTATATTGGAGCTATATACCAAGCAAAGAAGCCCAAGTTGGCTGGCATCCATGGAGGCATTGAGTTGCTAGAGGACATGTACAAGGAATCATCCTTTCAGAAACTACCACTCCCTGAGTTTATGGAAGACATGAACAGGATGTTAGAAGGTGGTTATAATTTCGGTACATTTAATATCATAGCTGGAGATACAAGTGTAGGAAAATGCCACGGAAAAGATGTGCCTATTTTAATGCAAGATACTACAACCAAGATGAGTCAGGATGTAGAAGTAGGTGATGTATTAATGGGGCCGGATGGATCTCCTCGTAAAGTGATCTCTACTCATACTGGTGTTGATACCATGTACAAAGTCACACAGTCAAAGGGATGTCATACACAGTAAACAGTGAGCACCTTCTTTCATTAAAAGTTAGCCCTGCGCGTACCAAAGGCGCATTACAAGATTACTCGAGAGGGGATGTAGTAAATATCCCTGTGAAAGAATACCTTAAGTTACCTAAGACAAACCAGACAATGCTAAAAGGGTATAAAGGGGACTTGACTGAGCTAGGGAAACACAGAAACTCATTAAACACAGGTGTTACGGTAACGGAGCTAGGAAAGGACAACTACTACGGGTTTGAGGTAGATGGAGATCACCTGTACTGCCTAGGAGACATGACTGTCACACATAACAGCACGCTAGTTAATGAAATGGCACAAGCTTTTATTGTTGAACAAGAACATAAACCAGTCATACTCAGCTTGGAGGCAAGGAAGGGTGTACTGACTCGACAATATCTATCACTAACTTTAGGTAAACGGTTAGGAGAGTTCAAGACACCTGAGGAGATGCGAGAATATATTCAACAGCACCAGAAGGAAGTAGATAAATTCTTGACAAACGAGGACGGAGAGAATACATTTGAGGTTATCGACGATAGAGCTAGGCTTATCAGTGTGGACGATACTTTTAAGATGATCGAGAGAGCTATAATCTCATTAGGCTGTTCTGTGGTAATTATTGATGTACTGACAGACTTAATGGATAGCCTTACTATCGAAGAGCAGGCTATGTTTAACGGTAGGATTAAGGCAATGATTGCTACGCATAATATCTGTATCATTGGTATAATGCACACACGGAAACTAGAAGGTAGGGATGCAGAAGGCAACCAACGTATTGAACCTACCAGACATGATGTGTATGGTAGTAAGACTACTATAGGTTCAGCTACTACTTTACTGCTGATATGGAGGGATCTGCAAGCAAACGAGTACGAAGAACGTAATACAACTTACTCTAAATTAGACAAGAACCGCGATCACTCTAGTACAGGGCCGTCAGGTCAGTGGGTGTATGATAGGGACAAACATAAGATGATGAATAAATACAAGAAGAGTACCTTCTGATAAACTACGAGACTCCTATGAGAGATTAGTATATACTACCTACTTAGATTACTTTTCGTAGGATTCTTACAAACTATAAGACAAGAGGGGATTATTAATGGATATTACTTTAGACGCAGAGGCAACGAATCTATTAAACCACGATAGTATTAACTACAATGCGTCTCCTTATGTCCTGAAAGAAGATTTTAGCTTGCACTGTATTGTAATAGAAGTGCATGAAACCAAAGAGCTTATCGCTTTCTATGATGGAGATAAGTATATCTTTGACGGAAGAACTTATAATGAGACTGATGGGGATTATAGTTACATATTGGAAGATTACGAGCCTGTAGAGTACACGCACTCCCCCCTGTACGCCTTCCCTCAGTGGATAAAAGATAATCCTGTCCATAGAGTAGTTGCACATAACGGTATTAACTATGACCTATTGTTATTCAAGTTGTGGTACGGAATGGATTATACCATCAACCCTGATAAGTGGGCTGGAAAGCAAGTCCGTTTTGAAGATACTATGGTCACTGCAAAGACGCTAAACCCTGACCGTTTCGGTGGGGCTAGTCTTGACAATTTAGCTAAGATGGCAGGGCAGGCTCAGAAGATAGAGTTTCGTAAGTCTATACCTAGTTCAGATAGGTTCAAAACTTTTGCAGCAGATATGGTCTATTATAATATCTTTGATGTGAAATCAAATACAGATGTATATAAGTACCTTGAATGGGAGAAAGGAGATTGGGAGTGGGAGAAGGCCATCACTTTGGAAAAGGAAGTAGCTGAGATTATAACCCGACAAGAACATCGTGGCTTCCTGTTCGACACAAAACTAGCAGAGAGTAATTGCGAAGAGCTTGATATGTTGATGGAAGAGCGTAGGCAACGAGTAGAGCCATTGCTTCCGCCAAGACCAGCAACTAAGAAATTCCTGAAGGAACACACACCACCTGCTAGTCAGCAGAATATTATCAAAGTGTTTGCACCTAAAGTGCAGTTCAAGGGTAACAGAGAACCCAGTGCATCTCTTTTGAAGTTTGCACAAAAAGAGTCATTAATAGTAGAACAGGCAGAAGGCAACGAGTGGAAAGTATATTCTAAAGACAGGGAGATTGAATATTCGCTACCTATAGACACAGAAGAGCCTTTTCGTATAGAGAGAGAAATCTCTGCTCACATGAGAAACTTTGTTGAGAAGCATGGAGGTGAAGTTCACCCTACCTTACAGAAGGTGAGATTGTACGGTAAGGTGTATAAACTACCTCTACCAGCAGAGTCTATTAAGACTCACATGGTTGCTCAAATAGACGATACAGCTCACATTAAAAACTGGTTAGTAGGTTTAGGCTGGAAGCCTCTTGAATGGAAAGATAAAGACATTACAGTTAAATCTGGGAAGGGGAAGGTAAAGCGTACAGAAGAAGAACTCCACTTATCTGTAGATAAATATATCGAGGAAAGTAAGCAGAGTAATCATCTAAGCTTTCGTTTAGAACATCTCGGTGCAAATATTAAGAACTTTAAGTTGAAGTTATGGCAGAAAGCTTCTAAGCGTAGTTGTAAAGTTTTGACTAACCCTAGCTTCACAGTAGGCCAAGAGAAAGAAATGTGTCCTAACTTAGAAAAACTAACAGAAGAATTTCCTTATACTAAGGATATAGTAGAGTACCTCACTTACAAGCATAGACGAAACTCTATACTAGGTGGTGGCTTAGATTGGGAATACGGAGAAGACGCTGAGAAGGGGTATATGGCACATGTTAGAGAAGATGGTCGTATAGGAACACCAGCAGACTCACAAGGTTGTGGTACTGGTCGTATGAGTCACAAGAAGGTAGCTAACGTCCCTCGTATCACCACACTGTTTGGTGAGAAGATGAGAGCATTATTCGGAGTCGATTATAAAAAATATGTACAGATCGGATATGATTTCAGTTCACTTGAGGCACGTATGGAGGCACACTACTGTTACGGGTTTGATGATACCAGTAAAGCTTACTGTAATTCCTTACTACTTGGGAAGCCCCTAGACACGCATTCGAGTATGGCTCGCCGTGTAACAGAACTCCTTGGAAGACCTTTTGGAAGAACACCTGCAAAATCTGTTCGCTACGGTTGCCTACCTACAGATAACTCTGAGGTACTTACTAGGGAAGGTTGGGAGTATTACACTACCCTAAAAGTAGGACAAGATGTATTAACGTATAGCGAGAAACTAGCTTGCTATGAATGGAAACCTATTGATAAGCTATGGTTGTACCAAAATGCACCTGTTACCGTTATGAAGAATAAATGGATTAGTTTAGAGAGTACGGCTGATCATAGGTGGTACGGAAGTAAACGTAAGATGAAAGGTTCTGGTAAAACAGCAGTGCGTTACCAAGAGGATACGTTCTTCACTACAGAAGAGCTTAATTCAGAATGCTCTATACTTCATGCAGCAAAGTATGAGAACAAGGAGTCCACAATAACAGAAGATCAAGCTGCCCTACTTGCTTGGATATTAAGTGATGGGTATTATAAATGGTCAGAACTGAGTGAGACAACATCTTCTTCTTTTGGTACTCGTAAGGGGATAGTAGGACGTATAAGCCAAGCACAGCACAAATACTGGAGAGAAGTAGAAGAAGTGTTGGCTGCAAACAACATAAACTACACCAAGACGGAGGATAATAGGAATACAAACAAAGTGTTCACCTACCTACTCAAATCAAAAGACGTGAGAGATTTCTTTGATAAGGTAGTGGGATGTAGGGAACAAAAGCACGAAGTAGATTGGACAAAATGGATACTACGTTTAGATCAACCCGCCTTAATAGCTTTTGTACATCACTTTTGGTTAGCAGACGGACATACAGCGCAAACTGGGGGTAAGATTATCACCCAAAATGCAGGTAATATACATGATGCAGTAGTATTAGCTATTAACCTAACAGGGCGTAGGGCAATCAGTAATCTTAGAGCTGATTCAGATAAGTGTCGTACTATTAATATAAAAGATAAACCAACCAGCACCGGACAGAGGATTAAGAAATCGGTTTCCCGTGAGACAGAGGTTTTCTGCTTAACCACAGAGAACGGTACTTTTGTAACTAGGCAGGGTGGCCTTATCACTATAACAGGTAACTGTTCCTATGGTGCACAGCCTCCTAGAGTAGCTATGACTATAGGATGTTCGTTGGCAGAAGGAGAGACTGTATTCAACGCTTTCTGGGAACTGGCTTGGCCTTTAGCTAAACTGAAAAATGCACTTGAGGTTTATTGGAAGGGAGAGGGTAAGAAGAGGTTTGTTAGAGGTTTAGATGGGCGTAAGATACCAACACGTGCAGAACACGCTTTAATTAACAGCTTATTTCAATCTGCTGGTGTAATATGCGCTAAGAAGACTATGGTATTACATGATAGATTACTAAGAGAGGAAGGTCTGATCGTAGACTTCTTCGTGGATGATTGGAAGAATAAGAGTTACTGTCAGCAAATGATAGCGTACCATGATGAAGCACAACTGGAAGAGACGAAAAAGAACTTTACATTTAAAAAGTTTACCTCTAAGGTGGAAGCCACTGACTGGGCAGAAGCACAAGATGTCATATGGAGCGAAGCATTTGAAGTTAAAGGTGTGTGGTATGTGGGATACTCTAAAGCAGCAGGGCTAATATCTAAGGCTGTAGATATGACTACTGAGTATTACGGTTTGAATATTCCACTACACGCTGGATATATTTTAGGAAAGACTTGGGCAGACTGTCATTAACAGTTGACATTAATAGGGATCTAAGTATACTTGGCATGATTACAGGGAACGGGTATTCTTACCAAGAAAATATTGATATTAGCTTGTATAAGGAGGTTTAGATGAATAAATTTGGAATCAAAGTAGGTAGCACATTCTCAGTTGACTTAGTAGTAACGGAGGTTCCTGAGTTCAATGACACTCAATACACTATTGATTGGGCAGATGCAGAGTGCTACACTATACTAGGGGAGATAGACTATACGTCCTTATCTGAAGAAGAAATTCTCATGCTAGCAGACGGTAATTACAGAGAGCGCCGCCGCTTACAAGAAATTAAGACACTGGAACACAAACTGAGTAAACTAAAAGGAGAAGATGTTGAGTAGCAGAAAGAACGCAAAGGCAGAAGTCCCTGTAAACGGGCATGAGCATCAGCCTGCAGGCGAAGGTGCAGCAATCTCATTAAATTGGATCGAAAGTGAGTTAAAGAAATTACAAGTCTGTGCAAAAGATGAAGTTATTTCACAGGTAAATGTGTCTGAGAAAGAACTGATATTCTACTTTAAGAAGGTAACTAACTAAATGAATAATGATACACAACAACTAGGTACAGATAAGAAGGCAAAGCAGCACAAAATGGAGTGGATGCGAATATGTGTTGCACGTAACGAATTCCTACTTAAACTCCGTGAAGAGATGAATGGCATGGTATTCAAAAACAAGAAAGAAAAGAGTTCCTTTTACAGTTCAAGTGTAGTAGTATACGACAAAGCAATTAATATCTAAGGAGGATACATGTTAGTAGCTCATAAAAAGTATTTCAAGATCACGGCAACGGTAGCGGCGCTCTTTGATTCTAATGGTAATCGAAAAGAACCTAATAAACGGAATTATAAACAAAAGATCTACAATATCGTTGCTGAGAGTAGTAGTGATGCCTTGACAAAATGCGGTCGCCGTATCACAGCAGAAGAATTGACAGTACAGCAATTTAACTTTATTTAATAAGTAACAGGAGAATATGTAATGGGATTAAAACCTAAGAGTTCAAACAATAATGGCCCTAGTGTTGATTGGGAACGAATTAACGGTACGTTAGAAGAAGATACCTATGATGCACGTTTAGCTTATGTAATCGACCTTGGGCTACAGCAGCGCGGGAAGATGGCAGCAGACAGAGACGAGGACGATTGTACATTTGTTGCAGGAGAAGAAGAAGCACTTGAGCTTCTCACAGAACTCAGAGAAACTATTGGAGAATATCTCGTAGAGTATAAAAACTATGATGAGTGGGAAGACGTAGAAGTAGCGAAAAACAACTTAGAGCGTATCAAACGAGATGTCCCTGACGTGAAAGAGGGTGATGAAGTCCTACGCTTTAAGTTCCGTATTGTTGCATTAAAAGATGCAAATGAAGCTGCTTATATTGCAGACCTAGTAGACCATTATGTAGAGTACGTGGAAGGACAAGAAGAGAAGCAGTTTCGTGTAACACTTAACCCTCGTGATTTTGTATCTGGGATGTTATCTGGTTTTGCTTTAACAAATGTACCACCTAAAGGTAATAATACAGAGTGGACGTTCTCTCCTCTTAGTATGCACGCTAAGTTAGCTAAGGCTACATATACGGATCTACTAGCGGAAGATAACGATGTTAGTTATATGTTAGACAAACCTTTTGGTATTCAGGTCTCTAAAAACAATAAAGGCTTCCCCAAGTTCACACCAGCAGCTATCCGAAAGAAAGATCTAGGGCGTGTAGAACAACTTGATTGCACCCCTATGTGCATTACGTTTGAGGAAGCAACGCTTGAGCAAATACAAGAATTAAAACCTAACAAACAGTTAGTAGATAAAATTAAAGTAGCACTTGATTATAAGGGCAGTGCGATGGAGAAGGCACTTGAGGCTTATGCTGAGACCTTTGACAAAAAACCGAAAAAACAGGAGAGTGAAGAAGAGGAAGTTAACTTCGAGGAGACTCCTGTCGAGGAACAAGAAAAGAAGTTGAAGAAGGTTGTACGCAAAGCTGCTAAGAAGCCTGTGGAGCAACCTGAAGAAGAGGACGATGAGGGTGATGATGAACCACCTTGGTAAGTAATTAACTAAGTGTAAGGAGGGTGTGTACCCTCCTTTTTATTTATAGGGAGAATTAGTTGTGGGATTAAAACCTAAAGTTACTGATTTCAGTTACGAACCAAAAGAAATGCTCAATCCTGATGTTACATTAATATTAGATTTAGATTGGGTTAAATACTCTTCAGCAAGTGCAGGGGAGACACGTACACTATCTATCACACACAGAAAATCAGGTAAGGTAAAAGCTTTTAAGAACCTAACAGAATTTAAAGGAAGATCGCGGAAAGTGTATGGTGGTTGGTTGGGGGAGGCTAACACCCAACGGGAGTTAGAAGGAAAACACCCTTTCACATTAGAAGATTTTGTTATTGAAATAATACAGACGCCAGAGGCATTACCTAATCTACTACACACAGCTAACATGCAAATTCAATCTCAGTTAGATGCAGCAGGTACAAATAAGGTTGAGTTTCTTATTGGTGTTGGTGAGAGTTGGAGAGTGCAGGCAAGTACACTATTGAAGTATAAAGATAGAGATGCGGCTACAAAACCCGTCAGTTTAGCCAGTGTCAGTCAATACTTAATTAACAAATATAAACCTACAGTGTGTGTAGGCTTAGAGGCAGATGACGTTCTGCTTATCCGTTCAAAACAATTAGAAGCGGAAGGTAAGAAAGCTGTAGTATCTGCTTTAGATAAAGATACATACGGCTGTCAGTTGAGTTTATTGAACCCTAAAAAACATAAAGAGGGCATTGTAGATTGCCGTGGGTTTGGTAAGTTGTGGATAGAAGGGGAAGGCACTAATAAAAAGGTGAAGGGTTTTGGAGATCTATTTTTATTCTTCCAGACAATCAGTGAAGATACTATTGATAACTATAAACTAAACTGCTTCTCGGAGACGCGCTGGGGGCAAATAAGTGCCTATGAAGTATTAGTTGACTGTGAAGACCAAAAAGAAGCACTTGAAGTTATGATTGATGTAGCCAAGAAGTTATACCCTGCACCTAAAGTTATCACAGGTTGGCGTGGGAATGAGATACTTATTGACTGGTTGTATGTACTCAGAGAGTGCTTCCTGATGGCTCGCATGAGAGAGTATGAGCATGATGCCCGTATCCTCGATGATTGGTTTGTTGAGTACGGGGTGGAGTATACTTATGAGTGAACTACCTGCAGGCAACATTAGGTCTGGGCAAGTCTTCGGTCAGCTCACGATATTGCACGAAACTGTTACACTAAAGTACAGGAAGTTTCTCACAAAGTGTGATTGCGGTAATACCTATGAGGTACAAGCTAATAACTTACTCACAGGACACACCACACGGTGTATAGTGTGTGCAAATGCAGCAGGTGCTGATACTAAAAGGAAGTATCCTAAAGAGTATAAATACCTTTATAGTACTTGGAAAGGTATGAATGACAGGTGTCACAACCCACTATCCACTCCCTATAAAGGGTATGGAGGGAGGGGTATAACTGTCTGCAAAGAGTGGAGAGACACTGATGATAGTAATTTCATGGTCTTTGCAAAGGCAGTTCACCCAAGAAAGGAAGGGTGTAGCTTAGACAGGGTGGACAACAGTAAGGGGTATAGCCCTGATAACTGGAGGTGGGCCACTCAGAAAGAGCAGAGTAATAATACAAGACGTAATGTGACACTAGAGTATAAAGGGGTTTCCCAGACCATAGCAGAATGGGCAGACGAGATAGGGGTACTAGGAAATACGTTGCAGTATAGGATACTGCGTGGATGGACAGTAGAGGAAGCATTAACAGGGAGCCGTGTAGCAAACCCACTTATCCCTATGAAAGATAAAGTAGGAGAGACTAAGTTTCTAACGGGACTTCATGCTATCTATGGAGGACTCCCTGATAACACAGCGGCTGAACTGTGGGGATGTGATAGCTCCCATGTTAATAGATTGAAGAGATCTTCCAAGGTGATAAACTGGTACGAGGAGAACAAGTTCAACCACAACAAGGTTATCAAGATAATTTGCCCTCTTAAGGTATTTATAGATAGGAAGACTAAAGATGACAGGAAGTACCTACTGAACCTGAATGCCTACCGTAACTGGCAAGGGCATGAAAACAATAATGTGAAGACTAAGTTCAAGGAGGTAATGAAAGATCAACTAGAGCAGATAAGAATAGAAGGTGAATTCTCTGTTGTATTCAGGTTGTACAAGGAATCTAATAGACGAACAGATAAGAGCAACTTTTACTCAGTTCTGTCTAAGTACTTATATGATGCTATGAGCGAACTAGGTTGTATTGCAGATGATAATGATTCAATTATAATAGAGGAAACATTGTGTAAGACTGAGGTAGATAAACACTACCCTCGTGCAGAGTTTTTCTTCATACCTAGAGGAATTTAAGTAATGGAATAGTATATCACTGCAGCACTAGAGGCCTCTGAGATACACCGTAGCAGATAGATAGATGGAAGCAGAGACTAAGTGTTTGTTACATGATTGGCTGATAATGTTAACTGCTAGATTACTAATCAGTTAGGAGGGGTAGATTATGTTCGATTATAGCACTGGTATATTACTTGGGGTAGCATGGCTAACCTGTGGTCTACACACGTTCATATTAAAATGCTATAGGAATAGAA
>JGI1221J11331_1000450_pt1 | contig 13462 bp, 16 predicted proteins | sample LakVidmifraction_4_FD_11331 | JGI IMG/M metagenome (IMG submission 11331) | reverse complement strand
GCTACCAGTGCCAAATCATTAGAAAAGATTTTCATTTCTCCTCCGGAACCGTTTTCGAATAATAGAATATCTTTTGTCATTATCTTTGGCCTTGAGTTGAAGTTACTAATATTGGTAAACCATAAGTACCAGATGACTCTACATTGTCTACATTTTTACCAGGATCATTCAGATTAATATTAAGATTTCCATTACGCACGGTTTCCCTAGTAATCTCTGAACTGGTTTGAGTGGTAGTGGGTAAAACACCATCGCTGCCATTATTATTCACATTGAGATCTCCGGTAATATTTCCTAATTTTTCAAGACCCATAGATGCCATACTCCCAAGTTTGCCGGGAAGCATAGAAAGCAATTTTAATAAATCTCGAATTGGCGTTAATAGAAATTTTAAAAGACTTTGACCTATATCCATAAAGAACGCATTAAAATCGAACTCCTTAAAGAAGTTAACAACCCCTGCCCAAAGTTCTGATATCCATCCAGTAAACTGAGACCACATCTTTCCAAACCAATCTGTGATACTCGCCCAATTCTTTATTACAATAATTATTCCTGCAATGGCTGCAATGATCAACAATATTGGCCATAAACTTAAATTCATAGCTACACCAAATGCCTTGGCCGCCGCAGTTGCAACCCAAGTGGTTGCTGCACCTATTGCCATAGCTACTCTATAAGCACCTTGGGCAATAGTATTGCCTACAACTGCTCTTTTGTTTGTTTTGGTGATTGCAGAATGAATCCCCAACACTATATTATACCCTGCGGTAGCTATCTTTGAACCTATCACAATCGCTTTCATAACTACATACATACCTATGAGTGCTGCTGCAGATACTACCACGTTGTCCATATTATCAGAAACAAAGAACAACGTTTTTTGCAAGTAGTCCAATCCGGAACCAGCTGTAGCTTGTTTAAGAATTACATTGGTAAAAGAATTTTTAATATCTTCCAGAGCAGTTGCGGTGGTTTTAGAAGCCGCATTAAATTCCTCATTTAAGGCTGTATTCTTATTCCATTCATCACTGGATTGTTTCAGCTTGTCATTTAGAAGAGCAAAGTTAGTTGCCAAAGGAACAATACCTTTTGAAACTGTTTCTCCGCTTAAACCTACATCATCTAAAGCTTTAGCAACACTGCCACCTTCATTGCTTATTCTATTCAAACCCTTGATAAAGGTCGTAAAAGCTTTTTGAGGATCTTCTGCAAAAGTTTTTTTGACATTCTCAGAAGTCATTCCCATAATTTTACCATAGTTAAGAAGGGTTTTACCTCCTTTTATGGTTGCCATTTCAATACCTCGAAATACTTTACCAACGGCTGTACCCGCAGCCTCCGGTCTTACGTCCAAAGATTTTAAAGCGGTGGCAATACCTAATATTTCCTTTGCGTGAAGTTTATAAGCTGCTGTGGATCTACCTACTTCACTTGCTACAGATAGAATTTCACTTTCTTTTGCAGCAGATGTATTCCCTAAACCAACTATGGCAGCTCCAAATTTGTCTATAACTCCAACGCCCTGGCCAGTAATATTCAATAATCTGGCAATAGATGCTGCTCCCTCTTCTCCCGCTATATCTGAAGCCTTTTCAAGCTTAGCCATAGTTCCTGAAAACACAAGAATGTTTTTGGAACCGGTGACCCCTAATTGACCTGCAGCTGCACCAAGTTCCACTAATTTAATAGAAGAAACACCCCGCATCTCCTCAGACATATCAATAACCTTATTGCTTAGCTTATCCAGAGCCTTATCAACTATTCCTGTAGTTTTGGATAAACCTACTAATCCAGTTTCATAGGTAAGGACATCTTTCCCGGCACTAATAAAGAGGGCTCCAACACCTAAACCAAGTGCAAGCCTGCTTATATTTCCCATTTTTCGGAAAGTGCGGGTCACCTTGTGATCAAAACGATCAATAGCTGCCCCGGAGTTTCTTGCAAACTTAGTAACTCCGGAAGTCATTTGTTTGACAACTCCTGTAAGTTTATCCTTTGCAGTAAATATGGTAGGGACTTTAATTTCAGCAGCCATTGATTGTTATTTTTGTTTCATTGATTGGATTACCTTTTCAATGTGATAATGCCAATAGTAAATACCACGATGATCTAAATCATCTAAAAACATTTTGTCTATTGTTTCAGGTGTCCAATGATATTCCTGTCCAATCCTTTTTATTACTGCATCAGGAGGAACATCAGCCAGACACCTACTTAAAAAACCGAGCAAAGCTGATTAAGTACAACAAAATCTTCATTTCCCAATTGTTTCACCTCTGTAATGCTCAATTTGGTGATATATGAAAGAAGCTTTACCACATAAGTTCCACGTTGCTTTTCAAAATCAAGTCCATCCATAACCAAGGTTTTGTCAGCTGCTTTTACGCGAGATCTGAAATTAACCTGTCTAACTATCAGGTCTTGATTCTCTGCATCCTCAAAAAGAGGTGATTCCAGTGTATATGATGGATGTGATTTCTCATCAAAAACGAGTAAACCATCTTCTATGGCTTCCAGAACATCTACGTAATCCTCTTTAATTTTTTCATCTGTCAATGTTCCTCTACGAATCTCTTTTGACTTGTATTTTTTTAAGAACTCTTTAAGTTCTTTTAATGCTACTTCTGAATCTACTTTGCTCATATTTTTGGGTTTTAAAAAAAAGCCTTAAGCCAATGCCTAAGGCTTTTTAATTATAAATCTATTAGGGTAATATTATATGTAAAAGTTTGACAAAACACCTGTGGGGTCTCTTTTTTTATCAGGTGTTAGATTGACATCATAGTCATAGTGCCAACCGACATCTAACAAATAATTTAGAGAGTTGTTCTGATCTTTCTGATCATTGGTAACATTTGCCACAGCATTTAATTTATTATAGCTGATAATTTGGGGGCTATCATATAAAATGATAACATTATCAGGTACTTTTTTTACAATCATTTCCAGTTGAGTTACCTCAACATTAATTGCAGTTCCAACAGTTGCTGAAAGATCCGTCTGGATCACATCAGTGGTCGAATTTTTGCTCAGGTCGGCAGTTGTATTTCCGAATCCCGTTAAGCATATCATTGAGACACACAAAATTAAAAGCAGCGTTTTCGCTTTCATAAAATCTTTATAGTTTTTCTAATTTTCCACCGCCAGAAACTTTAAGAGGCATCTGAGCAGAATTTGTATCGGGTTGTAAATCTCCCACTATTTGACCTTTACCCTGGTAAATGGCACCGGAAATATGAGTGATGATCCAAACGCCATCCTCTGAGGATTCGGCTAATTTTTCTACTGTAGCTCCCTCTGTAAAATCTACCAACACAGGTCCTTCAAAACTCCAGCGAACGCGGTTCTTTTGAAAGATTGCCTGACCGCCACCGGTGATCTGATTGGCATCATCGTTATTTCTGTACCCTCCACGATCCATTGTATAGGATTCATTGGATTTGGTTTGGAATCTGAAATCTCCAAGCTTAGGATGCTTGCAAACAATTTCGGTAATATCTCCTCCTAAAAAGTTCATATTTTATAATTTATAGGGTTAAAAACCGGCTTCAACGTCGGTGGATTCAATTCTTGCTATTCCTGTCCTTCGATATCTGAAAGCGGTTTCAAATCTGTCTGGATTATCAGTATTTCTCTGTACCTGTAAGCTAGTTTTGCTAAATTCAGGATCATTAATCAATGCTCTTCCGGCCAAATCATCAAACAAAGTAGAAAGTACCGCTTTCCATTCAGCAGGCTTAATGGCTTTTGCCACCTCTGAAATTTGTCCATCCGATATCAATACGTGATCTTTCACGTAGATATCTTCTAAAACTCTATAGGTAAAGGAAACATTCCAATCTAAGTTCAAATTACGTGCGTACGCGTATTGCAGTGGAGATTCCCCTTCCGGATGGTAGGTAGTGACAAAATCCTGAATCTTGTATGCTCCATTGTCCAAAATAACTGTTGAACATCCTTTTTTTACAAGGAAATCCCGGTTGTTATAATTGGCCAGATCTCCAATTGCACCGGTTGCCGGTACAGGCATATCCGGATACGATTTGCTGTTTATGTCTAAATGAGGAGAATCTTGCATTATACGTGCAAAAACCCTCACGGCATTTGTGGCAGCTTCCCAGGAGAAACCTTCCGATTTTGGAGCAGGACAAAGTACATTTGTAACCTGATCTACTCTACCAGCAGCATCTGTAATGGCTGAAAGATCATCTTTATCATCTAAAGTAGAACCAAAGTAGGCCATAAAAGGCATAAAGATAGTTCCCTCATAACGTCCTGTTGGATTATCAGGATCTGGAATTCCGTTAAATTGTTCTAAGGTATCAAGATGTGCTGCACCATAAGGGTTAATTACAGAGGTGTACCAGATACTTTCAAAATATGCCAAGGCAGCTGCAAGATCTACAACCCCTGCACCATCTGTTGAAGCAGACTGGCTGTAAGTAACTCCCGCGGGCTTACTTCCTGTGCTAACCCGTGTTTTTAATTCTGAACTGGTCTCACCATTCCATTTTGTAGTTAAAGTGACTACTCCTAAGGCTGCGGAAGCAATAACAGGACTTCCAAGAACTCCGTTAATAGCATCTGCAATTTTAGTTGCAATGGCTGTTGGAGTATCCCCCTTTACAACTGCATAGTCATAACCTACAAAGTCCACATTATCACGTCCTGCAATCACAAAACTGTGAGTTGCATTTTCTGTAGCTGCTCCTGTCACTGTCCATTCGTGAACGGTGGCAGTTGCGGCACCATCTGAAACCTGTGGGATAATTACTGTAGGTATCCCTGCAATCCCTGAGGAGTTTTTTGGCCGTAAAATACGTGCTATCTGGTGTAATGGAGAGCCATATCCATATTTTTCACCTACTTCCTGAGCAGATGTGAACTCAAAAGGTTCTAAATCTAAACCTGTTTGATTGGCATCATTCGCCTCTCCCAATACTGCGACAATCTGAGGCAGATTAGGAGTATTGGCCTCGAAGAAACCTTTTTTAATTTTATATCCGCTGGTACGAGATTTTCTTTCCAGTCCAACGGCTGTTGAGATCGCTGTCATAATATTACTTGTTTATATTGATATCCTTGTTCAGTTAATTCCAATTTCACGCTTGTTAAAATTTCACTTATTACAGATCCTGTTTCCAATTCCTGACCTTCAGTCATTCTAACGGAGACGGTGATCCTTCCCATAGTTGTATAACTTGCATCTATAGTTTCCGGTGCCATCTTTTGAATGTTATCTAAAGAAACTCCTGCAATAAAACCGGGCAAAAAACCCAATGTTTTATAACCTGTGAATGAAAGAATATATCGTATCATTCCAAGAAACTTATTACATCTTCTATTGGAAGCCAAATCCCCAGGAGTACTATTTGAAGCTTTCCCGGTAGAATAGACATCTACATAGTAGGTAGCGGTGCCCGCAGTTCTACTTTGGGAATCGTCTGCATTATTAGTCCCGTTATAAAGAACATTTACAATAAGTTCCTCCTCTGTATTTGGAGGGTCCATTCTTTCTTGAAAAACCTTAACATCATCCAAAAAACCCTGGTTGGTTTTTTGAGCCTCCAGTTCAACTGTAAGAATAGCACCAATTTGCTCCCCAACTTTCTCGAAGTTTTGTTGTGGTATTATATGGCTTATTATTGTGTCCAATATCCCAGAATTAATACTATTACACCAAATGTTTCATTTGGGAATTGTTCCCTTACTATATACGCTTTTACAATCCCGGAACTATCTTTGAAAGACACTTTGTGCCCGTAGAGTGAAATTTCACCTTTCGCATTTCTCACAGGGTACGAATCATTCTGAAGTTCATCTTCATCTATACTAACGTGAGCTTGCATAGAATTTACCTGAGAACCATCTGTATCAACACTCAAATGATGTTTAGATCCTAATCCGGTAGTATTACATGTGAAATCACCGGATGGAGTTGAAAGTATAATATCAACCTCATATCCACCCGAAACCATCATTTTTTTATAATCGGCTTTTGCAGCCATTAGAATGCTACCTGACATTTGCTATTCGGATTTTTTAGCTTCAAGAACTTCTTTGATGAGTACCGCCTTTGTGGCTTTATCATCATACACTATTTGATGAGAATCAGCATAAATCTTGATCTCATCTTTCGTGATGGAATCCAACTGATTTGCATCCAGAGAACCCTCTTCAAAAGCGATAGCGAAAGCTTCTTTTGCTTTGGCTTCTTCTTTTGCTTTGGCATCTGAATTTCCAACTTCTACAATGAACTTTCCTTTTAAAAGTTCTGCTGCATTTCTCTGAAGTTCAGATTCACTCACAACATCCCCGGCTTTCGCCAGTTTGTTGTTTTTAAGTGAAATCTGAATTACTTTTACTTTAAATTTTCTTTGTGACATAATTAAAGTTTTAAGATTACGCTAATACTTTAGCAGTCCACACTCTGTCTACACTAAACGGAACCGCAAGTGATGCGGATAAAATTTCAAAGATGTGAGCTGCGTGTTGATCATCAACATAGTTGTTGATATAATACTCAGCTGCTACCTGGCTAATCCATTTAGGGAATTCGGCATTGGATTTATCCCTGATGATTGCAGGCACACCCGCGTGGGCTTGTTTACCAATGAAATCACGTGGTAAAAGAACCACATTCTTATCATCTATATAGCCTGAGTAAGACTCGTCAGCATTTTCATAGAAATCGTCATAAGACCAAAGATCTACATTCCCATTTTTAAGCGATAATCTTCCGTGGAAGTTCAAGCCGGTGGCATCTTCAAATTTGGTAGTTCCAATTTCCAGCACTTTAATGTGACGCAGGTCTGCTGATTCGACTATTTTGGCGTTACTCATAAACGCTCCAACTACAGAGGCTCCCATAATAAGATCGTAAGATCTGGATGCGGATTTCCCTTCCTGGCGAATGAATTTAATACCTTCTTCAATATCTGTGATTGGATTTGCAGCGCCACTCCAAGGAGTTCCCGAGAGATCTACAATAGAGTCTGCTTTTCTCCTGAAATCGACATTGTCCCCATTGTTCATAGTCACAATACCGGTTTGAAGTGCCTGAGACCTTTGAAGTTCTTTAGAACGATCAATTTTTTCCTTCAGTGCGCCTAATTTCTCATCAGCCTGACTGAGCATATTTACATACTCATTTTCTCCGGGCTGCATATTTTGGCCGAAAGTTCGCTCGTACACATCAAGTGCAGCAAGATCAAATTTTTCCTTATAAAAAGGGGGAACATAAATTTTCTCAGTTCCCTTCCCAAATTCATTGAGGTTTCCGGAGGTTCCACGCTTTACATCTGCGGCAATTAATGCCCGATTTCTTCGAACTTCTATACTTACCTGTTTTGAATTGGTAGTAGTAGAAGGGAACCATACAGATAAACCTAGCTTTGGAGCTACTTTATCTGAAAATCTACCAATTATTTGCTTGGTAATATTCGATTGGTGTTGATTAAGTGTAATTGCCATTTTAGTTGTCGTATTTAGTGTTCTGAACAGAAGATTCCAATTGGAAGCCCTGACCGTTAAGATTATCTCTAAGGGTTTTGGCTTTTGTGGCAGCAACTGTATCTAACGTTACAGTACCAGGGAAAGACAATTTAGATTCATCAATTCCTCCATCAATTCCATAATTGATAGCTAAAGATCCACCAATAGCAAGAGTTACCTCTTCTTCAATGAAAACAATACCAATTACATTATCTATAGTAGCATCATCAACCGCAGGAGTTACCTGGCCCGGTGTCGCTATATCTCTTACAACCAGTGATCCGGGTTTTAAGATTAATTCTGCTCCGGTGGTGTTTTTAAAAACAGCCTCCTGAAAGTGATTGTCAAACAAGAAAATATGCAAACCACTGATAAAATCGGCAATGCTTTGGTTTCCTGTAGCGTTTCTTTGAATAATTCCTGACATAATTACAATGATTTTAGTTTCTCATTAACTCTTGCATTGAACTGATCAAGTTCACTCTCAACCTCAGCTTCAGGACTTCCTGATTCTGGAGTTGCAACTTCTTCTGCTGAATCTGCTTCGATATTTTCAACGTGTTTGTTTGAGAAGGCTTTGATCATAAGCTCTTCACGATCTCCGGAAGAAATATCTTCCCCGGTTTTAATACCGCTTTGCACTTTTTCAAGGTCGGCATTAGCGTGTGCCATCCAAGCCTGTGTGCGGCTTGCTTCAGATTTCACCCCTGCACCAAAAACTGATTGATAGGTTTCCGGGTGATCCTGCTTTAACTGTTCTGCTGTCATAACATTATCTTTATTAATTGGATTAATCCCCTTTACTTGTGATGCCGGGGTAGGCATTTCTTTTATATCATTTTCAATCATCTGAACTACCTCAGCCATTGATTTTATTCCATCTATATAAGTTCCAACGGCATCTTTAGCGAAAACCGCTCTTCCTGTGTCAAATCCGGTATTTTTAAGAACCGGTCTGTTTGATTCTATAAGGCCTAAGAATCTTTCATTAATTGGATTCAAAAGCTCATCATAGATCAGCTTATAATTATCATTATTTAAGGCTTCTTCAATTGGTCCATTTTTTTCAACAGATTTAGAAGCATATAGGCGAATGTGTTTTATTCCATCCACTTCTGTATTTGCCGCGCGACCTTCAAATTGGATCATCGTGCCGCAAGAACCTACAAAACTCATTTCTGATTCTGCATAAATGCTCCTGCAAGCAGACATAATTCCATACATTGCAGAACACGCCAGTCCGGCTTTCTTTACGAGGCCATAAACGGGTTTTGATTTATCAATTTCATTGATAGTGTCTGTCATAATCTCTACAGCGTGGGAAGATCCACCGGAACTGTTCCCAAGTAATAAGAATGAATTTATACGATCATCTGCAGCCATTTTATGCATAATCCCGGATACCTGATCCATTCCCATACTGGACTGGCCACCGTTAACGGTGATGGGACCATCTACATTGATGATTCCTATTCCTGAAAATTTATCTGAGTTCTCTAATTGTCCAGGGCTCCAAGAGTTTCCGTATGGACGGTCAATTAGTCTGGTTTCGTTTAAAACGAAAATACCAGGGGTGTTGCTCTTTACTTCCGGGACCTCCAATTTAGACTGATTGTCTAAAATAGAAAGCAGAGACGGAAGCGTCTCCATGTCTGTATGCCATGCAGCCGCTCCGTAAATCTCTCTTGCTAAACCAAAATTCATAATGTAAAACCTATGATTCAAATATAATAAATGTGAATGAAATTTTTATTTAGCCTATTTATCTGAATTTCAATTAATTATAATTATAATTTAAGTTACTAACTTATAATTTCGACGAATTCAGACCAGCTAAGGTTGTTTTTAATATTTTTGTCATTCTTTTTGTACATATCCATCATAATATAAGTCAAGGCGTGATTGTAGATCTTGACATCCCAAAAGTGGTTTTGCACCTGGGAATTTCTTTTTTCCCATTTAAAGCCTACAATCTTACCACGTTTGGTGTCTTCAATGCGATGTTCACTCTCAAATTGAGAAAAATAGCCTGCCATCGTATATTTTCCGTCTGTAGGTTGTGGAAAATTCATAAATCCCGGAGGCATATGTTCATCATTCCCTTTTTGAAGTTTCATAAAGGCCGCCATTTCATCTTTTAATTCATTCGATTGTAAGATATACAGAAAACTTTCCTTCCTGGACTGCCTAACCCGTGGGGTATCTTTTTGAGTGGTCCTGAAATCCTTTTCGGCTTCACCTTTGATTCCAACTACCAGAAGATCATCATTCCGATCAATAAAATCGTTGCATAAATTTGTACAAAATCCTGTATCTACACCTGAAATGGTGATATTTCGGGTGTTTCCATTCTCACAATACCATTCTTTTTCTAAAAGAAACCGAAGCTCCGGCCAGATGCTGTTTGGCATATTGTGATTTGCGGTCCAACGTTCACGATCTAAATCCTGTTCTTTTTCTTTCCTGGTCTTGTCACGGTCCCTTTTAAAAGTTCCGATGCTGCCCTGATCTACAGAGTAAGTAACCCCGGTGGAGGAATGCGCCACCACCTCCCAATCTAAACGCACATCTTCTTGGCCAGATTCCATAATTCCGTTAAGGTCACAGGCTAAAGTAAGCAGCACAATGTCTCCGTTGCCATCTTCTTCACAGGTAATATCCGGCACGGTTGCGGGGAGATAAGACCTGGTATTTTTCATTAATTCTGTCACCCGTGGAGATTCCCCGGTCTCGACCCAAGTTTGGCCCAGGCGAATGTTCATAAAAGTTTTTAATTTATCGAGATCCTTGGGAGCATTTTGCGGATTCGCCTCGATCCATTCATAAACCAGATCTATCCAGCTGGTAAATCCGGGAGGAATAATTAGGGCATTCATATAGTAACTTCTGAAATAAGGCCGGGCAGGGACCGCTGTAGGAATCCATTTTCCGGCAAGATTGAGTTGATGTTTATCCCTATCGTGAATTTTCCCGCCACATTGTTGACATTGGTAATGCACAGAGCTTTCATCCAGCTTTCCATCTTCCAAAATTTCATATTTAATGCCCGCAAATTTATTTTTTCCAACCTCAACACGCCATTCTACGGGAATGAATTTTTCACAATGTGGACATTTCCAATGCCATTTGCGCTGATCTCCCAACTCATACACCGGCTCTATATTGGATGTTTGCTTTACCGCAGGGGTTGAAATATAAAATATTTTCGCCATATTACCGAAAGAAGTGGCACGACCTTCTACCAGTTTGCGAATTGATCCCTCATCTTTATCCTTGGTGGGAGCCGCTTCCCAATCATCTGCAAAAATATACTTTACAGAAAACTGCCTCATCTTATCGGCATTTTGAGTTCCCTCAACAATTAACTGACCGCCCGCAAATTCCTTAGAGAAATCTGTATTTCCCGTGCGTTGGTTTTTTTTCCTGATCACATTTGGCCGGAGCAGGTGAGCCATTCCCGCATTTTGAATCATAGGATCTAAACGTGTGCGCACGGAGTTTTTTGCCAACTCCTTATCTCCTGCCATAAACAGCACATTGTTTGGAGCTTCGGAAATGATATAACACAGCGCGGGCATAATTACCCCCATGGTAAATCCACTTTGCGCACACTTCATCACTGATGCCATTTGCACGGGTGAATCTGGGGAGAGACAGTCTATAATTTCACGGGAGTAGGGGGAAACATCATATTTGAACGGTCCCTGATACCTGGACATATCTGAGGTGAGATATATATTATTCTCTGCCCAGGTGGAGGGTTTATCTTTTATGGTTTTGAATCTGAAAATCTTTTCGTGGATATCCAGATAGGTTCTTTCGAGTATTTGGGATGGTTCTGTCATTCTGATTTATTATCTCTAAAATTAAAAACTTGATATTTTCCATTTATCCTTCTTATAACCGATTTTAAAATATTTAGCTCGCCTAATAAATTTCTTTCTTTAAAAATTTCAGCGTGTTTTATTACTTCAATATTTCTTTCTTGATCACAATAAATCAGACCCCATTTTTCGGGCAATTCGCTTTCTTTAATTAAATTGGTTGGACATAGATAGTATCTAGTGGCACCTATTCCGTTAGCCTGACCATTTCTGTAAGGTTTTTTAAAATCTGCTTTAAAATCACTTCTTGAAACCTTAACCTCGATCATTACATTATGAGAGCCTTTAATTCCAAATATATCAGGTTGTTCAACACATGCAGAGACAAACTCAACTAAAACGAATTCACTTCTCAATTGCCATCCACAGCTGCTTCTCAAATATTTTGCTCCAACCTCACACAATTCCCGATGTGTCAATTTTTTTGGTTTTATTTTAAAATCTAGCTCCATAATTTAGTTTATTGTTTTGCATTTTATTCCTCTGAAGAAACAATGTTGGTTGCTATAAATTTATTTAACTTGATTTGGAGTTCAATAAGTGCATTTTTAGTAAAGAAATGTTTCTTGGCGTTGGTTACAAAAACATAACTGGCATTGTGATATTCCTTTTTTTCTCTTAATGTGACTTCTCTTATTATCATAGTTTTTTGGTTTTTTTTTACTGAAGCAGGAAAAGCGATATATCAGCAATAATATATACACGACATGTCGTTTATCCTTATGTTAGCGGTCAGGCTAAAAGAACTATTTCTTCCTTAACATCTTCCCAGTATTTTATTTTAGATAGAGTGTGATTTGCACAACCTAATATTTCTGCGTCATTAAAAGTATCCCACATAATATTAAGCTGATCTATAATTTCATCAACTGTAATTTCAGCCACCTTTTTGGCTTGCGCTAAAATCTGTTCAGGATATTCATAATTTGTAAGCATTGAGCTGCCTACATATCCGTGAACATAGTCTTTAAAATTTTATACTAATTGTTGTGCTTTTTCTTTTGGTTTCATATATATAGTTTTAATTTATTAATTTAAGCCATAACCGCTAACATCATATAAAAAACAGTTGCAGTTAGTTTGTGAAGATGGCAACCGATTTTTTATATTCGCGTTATGCACAAACTAAAAAAGACGAAGTTGGGCGACGAAGTTTTTAAATCTTTCTTCTTGAGATTCAAAATGAATTTTATTCAATTCAAATCCAGTAAAGTCAAATCCTAATTCAAAACTGGCCAGTCGAGAGCTTCCAGAACCAACGTGGGTATCTAAAATATTATCTCCCTTATTTGCGTATTGGCTCAATAGCCATTTGTATAATAAAACAGGTTTTTGAGTGGGGTGGATTTTCTTTTCATTAAGCTTCTTGTTCCCTTGCATGATATGACCCTCAGAAATACTTTTACCTTGCATCATTCCATTCCACATATATCGAAACATTCTAATGCTCTTGTGTTTACTGCAGAAAGCAATTTCACAATCAGAAAAAGACGAATCTCCATTTACTTTGTCCCAAATAATTCTTCCAGGAGGAAATACCCAATCAAAATAATTACAACCCCAAATAATCTGATGCTCTGAAATCCTGAACAATTCATTAAAATATTCATCATTTGGAAGTTCCCAAGTATCTGTAATTGGATAGTCTATACGTTTAACCCCTTTATTTGATATCTCTTGTCCGTAAAATTTTCGTTTTTCAGGTCCTGAAAAGTAAGGGGGATCTACAATTGCCAATTTAAAGTGTTTATCAGGGAATTGTCTCATTCCAATTAAGTTATCTTCGTTATACACAACAGATAAAGGCTGGGCATAACACGTGCTATAATCAATAGCGGTGTCCGTGCTTTCCGAAAGTTTTGGTATATTATTTAAGTCTGTCATAAATTTAAAGTTTTGTATTTTTTAATCCGCTACTGCCCATAGCACCATTCCGTTATTGAAATATTTAATTAATTCACAAATAGAATTTAATAACTCGAATTACCAACTAAGCAATATCCGCTACCATTCGGCATTCCAGTCTCTTCACTCCATAACATTATTAATTCAATCATACCTTGATATTTTAACTGTTTAAG
>JGI1221J11331_1000448_pt1 | contig 13479 bp, 10 predicted proteins | sample LakVidmifraction_4_FD_11331 | JGI IMG/M metagenome (IMG submission 11331) | reverse complement strand
GGTTGCCCTCAGTTTTCAAATCTAATCCACAGCCAGTTCTTTATTCCTTTTTGAATTTCTTTGCCAGAAAAAGAATATGGTGAACAGCACAATCAAGATTGCCGGGAAAGCGATCATCTTTTCCAAAGTATCCTGTCCCGCAGCTAATTGCAAAGCATCTCCTGATAAACCTTGGGCCGCATATTCTGCCCTGGAACCATCAATCCAATCCCCTATAATAGGCTGAAATATAGAAGTAGAAAACATGCCAACCCCACCAATAATGGACATACCCAAAGCACTGCTTAAAGGCACTCTTTGTGCTACGGCACCAACCATTACAGGCCAGAAATAACACACACCTATGGCAAAGATTATAGCTGCCACGTAAGCCATGGGGCCGGTTACCGTACTGAACATATAGATTCCTATGGTTGCCAAAATCGAGGACATCAACAGGACACCAGTTTGACCTAATTTACCAACAACCGGCCCGGCAAAAAACCGCCCTATCGCCATCAGTCCGCTTATCAAGGCTAAAATCAACATTGGCTCTGCTCCGCTCTCACTCAAAACAATACTCACCCATTGGTTGGGACCAAATTCGGTGATAGCCGTTAAGGCCATGCAACAAAATAAGAAAATGTATACCGGGCTCAACATGGCCTTAAAATTTTGAACAAGGGAAGTAGCCCCTTCCACTATTGGTTTTGGAAAAGTTTTTCCAAAAAACAGCGCAGCGTAAACAATAGCTGGCACTATAATGATCCACATTTGAGCTTCCCAGGAAAAGCCAAAACTGGTCATAAATTTGGAAATAAGCGCCCCAAGAACAATCCCCCCGGGGAACCACATATGAAATCTGCTCAGCATTTTATTCATTTTATTGCCCGAATACATATCTGCAATCATTGGATTACAGGCAGCTTCGGTACATCCATTTCCAATACCAATTAAAAGGGTGGATGCAAGTAAGCCCAGATACCCTCCTGAATAGATGGTAAAAATAATTCCTAAAGTATGGGCTACAAAGGCTACTGTCATAATATTTTTAGCCCCTAGGGAATGATACACCAATCCCCCGATAATCATGGATATGGGGAACCCCAGAAACCACATAGCATTGATAAATCCTAGTTGTTCACCAGAAAGGCCAAATTCCCCGCCTAAATCGGGGAGGATCCCTGCCCTGATGGAGAAGGAAAAGCCGGTGGTGATAAGTGCAAAGCAACTCCCATAAAACAAGGCGTTTTTGTTAATATTTTCGTTCATTGGATATGTATTTAGAAGTTTAAATTTTTAATGTTTGTTGGATAATTATTAAAATTGCTAGGTCAATATATAAAATGAACTAATTATAAAACTACGTTTCATATAAATTGGTGCAGCCCCAACTCCCAACCATTCGTTGAATGATATTATGGAATATAGACTCCTTGAAAATGGATATATTGATCCTGTAACAAAACTCATCAAAATAGGTCTGGACGGGCTTTCTCCTTATGTGGGAAGGGATCGTCCTAAACCATGACTTGATCTGTCTTATTACGATATGCAGTTTGAAATTTCTACCCTTATTGCTGGGTACCTGTTCTATATCATAGTCCTTGGCAATTGGGTTGTAGCGCAGCCAGCCGTCAGTGGTTATCTTTACATCCTTGGCAATGTCCTTTTTGAAAGATGTCAGGGACGAGTAATCTTGGATGAAGCTTATGTAAGCCGTTTTTACCTTATTCTCCTCAGTAAATTCCACGGCGATCGCTGCTTTTTTTTTCTTGGTGTCATAGCTGAGCCATTGCTTGCGATCCTCTTTCCCACCTACCACGAACTCGTCAACATGAACCCTATTGGTCAATAGGTGCTGTTCGCTGCTCTGCATTGTATCGCGTACCTTCTGCATAAAGAACCACGCCGTGGTCTGGCTTATCCCATACCGCTTTCCAATCTGGATACTGGACATGCCCTTGGTGGTGGCAGTCATTTCAAAAACGATAAAGAAAGCCTTGCGAAGCCCGAACTTTAACTTGTGCAACAAAGTGTTGGCCGTTGCGCTCTCCATGTTTCCACAGGAATAACAATGATATTTATGACCGGCTTTTTCGCATCCTTTGGTATGGGCACATTTAGGGCAAATAAAGCCGCTGAGCCACTTTTCCTGGGCCAAATAGGCCTTACAGGAAGCATCATCGGGGAATTCTTTTGCAAAGTCCAGTATATTTTCTCCTTTAAATATGTCCATGATACTTATTTTAGTGATATAAGGTATTTAAGTTAATAACTCAATAAAATGATTTTATCTTTTTGTTTTTGAATAAAATAATCAAGATTATGACAAAGGATAAATCCCAGATCTTAATGGTTCATTAACCAGTTCCTGACCAACGGATTGAAATCTTCAATTTTCTCCCAATGAAAGGCATGCCCACATTTATCAAAAAGATGAAGCTCAGCATCCGGTATTCCTCTGGCCGTTTCCTCAGCCATCCATAAAGGTGTAAAGCTATCCTCCCGGCCACCAATTACTAGGGTAGGTACTTTAATTTTATTCAAATCATCCACTACATTATGGGTTATACAAGCTGCAACTTGCCCTTCCAAGGCATGAAAGGGCTGGGGTTGGGGTTCAACTGCGGCCTTTTTCCGACCCTCATACATTTCGGCCACCAGCCGAGCATTATCCCACGAAGATTTGGAGTAGATTAGTAGCTGGATAAATAAGCTGAATTCTTCTGGCTTAAGCCTGGCTTTGCAGTTGATCATGTGTTGAAATATTCCTCTTGCAGCATTATCGCACCTTGCCCAAGTACTCATCAGTACCATTGAATGTACTTTTTGCGGGTGGCGTATTGCCAGTTGCTGGGCTATGACACTTCCCATAGACAATCCCACCAACCGTACCTTCTGGATTTGAAGTGCCTCCAGTAGACCTGCATAATCATCGGCCATTTGCGCTGTTGTATAAGGTCCTTCCGGTTTATCCGAGAACCCCACACCCCGGTTATCCACTACAATACATCTGAAGTCATTTTCCCAGTATTTGACATGCTTTTCCCAGGCAGATCCAGACGCTGTAATACCCATTATAAGTAACAATGGCTCTCCAGCACCCCGTTCTTCATAATATAAATCAATACCGTTGGTATGAATAACTGACATATATAAATTATTTTAATCGAGGTAATAAATTTTCATTAACACAACGCCCATCATGCAAGGTTACGAAATCCGGATCCTCCAGCGCTTCTTTTCCTTCATCTTCGCAAATAATCCAGCCCTTATAGTCGTTGTCTTTGAGCCATTGGGTGATTCCTAAAAGGTCTACCTTTCCTTTACCCATCAAAGCAAATTCCGGTTCTCCATCCCAATCTTTATAATGCACATGATTAATTAATGAACGGTACTCTTTCATTTTTTCAAGGGGATCCATACCTCCATTGATGATATGTCCTACATCAGGACACCAGCCCGTAACAGAATTATCGAGTGTTTCCAGAATTACTTTATAATCTTCTTCTGTTCGGGTAATGGAAGTATGCGGAGAATTAGGGTGAAAGCTGGAGGTCACTCCTTTTTCCATCGCTCTCCTGGAGACCTGGTTCACTATGTTGACCAAATTACTGCGGCGAGTAGTTAATTCATTTCTGCCGGTAGGTTTTTGTACAGTGCACAATATAGCTCCCGGAAAATGCTGCAATAAATTTATGGCGTCGTTTGCTTCTTTCTTCTCCTTTTCTGTCTCTTCTTTTCCATTCCAATCCAAAGCCAGGGCTACTGCAGCTAAATCAATCCCTTGTTCATTCAATTTATCTTTCAGACGAACAGGATCGCTTAAATCCCCCATCCAGGAATAGATTGGTTGAATACCAGTAAAGCCAGATCTGGCAATTACTTCAATCATATGGCCTAGTTGACCCTTATATGTTTCACCATCATTGTTCATAAACCAGGTATACACCTCAGCCCCAAATTTGAATCGAATTTTTTTTTTCATGTCAAAATTGTATTTAAGTTAAATAATTTAAAGTCCGTGCTTTAAGCTCATTTGTTTTATGAATTTTAGACCATCCTCTGCCATCTCCCAAGGTTTGGAATATTCACGCCATACATTGATGGAATTAGCAAAGTTGGGATCGTTGCGGGTAAAACCTTCAATTGTAAGCCAGCCTTTATAATCAATTTCTGCCAATGTTGCAAAAGTTTCATCCCATGGCACGTGACCATCACCGGGGGTGCCACGATCGTTTTCACTAATATGCACATGACTAAGGAGGGGTGCTATGGTATGTATAGCCTGTTTGATCTTCTTTTCTTCTATGTTGGCATGGTGGGTATCAAACATGGCTTTTACATGGGGATGATCAGCTTTATTTACCAGTAGGGCTAACTGCTGCATTGTATTGCACAAATAACACTCAAATCGATTAACGGCTTCTAGGGCCAAAATAATATCGGCCTGTGCAGCATGGTCACCAGCAGGATGAAGTATTTCGGCACTCCAGCCATATTCCTGCTCTTCTGGTGCGTGCTGTGCAAAAGTGGCTACAGCGGAGTGAAAAGGTCCACAAATAACTTTAGCCTGCATATCATGGGCGCGATCTATGGCCCATTTAATGCGATCCAGTCCTTTGGCCCTCACTGTGGCGGAAGGGCTAATGGGATTCTCATCTTTGCCCAACACAAATACGCAGCTTACTTCTAAATCCAAATTTCTTGCATGATCTCCGAAATGTTTATAAGCAGGTACATCCGGTGATCCTATTAAGCATTCTACGCCATCATAGCCAATTTCCTTTAACCTGTCCAGTGTAGGCAATAATTCTTCTGACATTACTGCAGACCATGCTAGCACGTTAAATCCTATTTTATTCATATTTTTTTTTAAACTTCGTAAATAACCACTTTAGGAGGCATACTAATTGCTGGTTTTCCAATCAACATCGGTGTTTTTCCAGCTTTTAGAAGTCGCAGAATCTAGAACTGCCTGGCAAACCTTCTGTGTTTCTAATGCGTCTTTGAAGGTAGGTGAGCAGGCTTCTCCAGTTTCCAGACTTTTAAAAAATTCAGCCACTTGATGAATAAAAGAATGCTCATAGCCAATACTTGTTCCTGGAATCCACCACCTTTCCATATATGGATGGTCACTATCGGATACATGAATTGAGCGCCAACCACGAACAACAGAATCATCGCCATGATCAAAATATTCTAGGCGGTTCATGTCATGCAGATCCCAGCGGATTGAAGCATGTTCTCCGTTAATTTCAAATGTAAAAAGGGCTTTATGTCCACGGGCATAGCGGGTAGATTCGAATTGGCCTAAACTCCCATTCTCAAAATGGCAATGAAAAATACAGGCATCATCGATATTTACTTTCTGTACATTACCTGTTTCCTGATGAACCCGCTCCTTAATAAAAGTCTCTGTCATTGCAGAAACATCTTTTATCCCACCATTTAACCACATTGCGGTGTCGATGCAGTGTGCCAATAGATCCCCTGTTACACCAGATCCTGCCGCATCCGCATCCAAACGCCATAAAGCTTCACCGCCCTGAGGTAAGTCCGCACTAATAGTCCAATCCTGAAGGAAGTTGGACCGGTAATGAAAGATCCGGCCAAGTTTGCCTGAATCAATTATCTGTTTGGCCAAAGTAACAGCCGGAATACGACGATAATTATACCAAACCATATTTTTAACACCTGCTTTTTCTATTGCATCTACCATAGGCTTTGCTTCGGCCAGGGTTCGCGCAAGAGGTTTCTCGCAAAGAACCATCTTCCCTGCTTCTGCAGCAGCAATTGAAATTTCGGCATGCATGTTATTTGGTGCACATATATCCACAGCATCAACATCGTCACGGGCAATAATAGCCTTCCAATCTGTTTCAGTTGATTCGTAGCCCCATTGATCTGCAAACTTCTGTACTTTATCTTTACTTCGTGAACAAACAGCCTTCAATACTGGCCGATATTCAAGTTCTGGAAAAAAGTCACCAATGCGTTTATATCCGTTGGTATGTGTCCGCCCCATTAAACCACATCCAATCAATCCTATTCTTAATTCTTTCTTTTTACTCATCTTATTGCTAAAATTTAAATATTATAAAAAAGCTCTTGGGAGAATTATTCCGCTTCGTTCCAACCGTGTAATTCCCTTACTTCAATCATAGTTGCAAGAATATCGTTCCAGGTTTTCTGTTGCGTCATAACTTCATTGGAAAACATGCAGCCATCCCAGCAAATATGTTTAAAGGCCTTTGTTAATTCTCCTTTTTCATCGCGCAGCCAATGGCCTGCGTCCTCTGCAATGTTAAGTTTCCCATTGGGATCTGTAGCTAAGCAATGGCGACCTGTTTTATCATGGGATCCTGTTCCGTGAACGGTGCCGTCATTCTGTGCTACATGAAAATCTATAGTCCAAGGACGAAGCGCTTTGGTTATTGTTTTTAAACCTTTGGTCAATGCTTCCCGGTCGCCCCATTCAAAATCATTTGGCAAAATCCGATCCTCGGGTCTATTGTAACCTAATAGATACAACAAGGTATGAGACATATCGGCCTGAAAGCCAAAATTTGGACGATCTACAGCTTCTAAAGTTTCTACCATTGTTTTCCAGCTGTGCATTCCGCCCCAGCATATTTCGCCTTCTGCTGCCAATTGCTCATCGTATTCGGCTGCAACATCACAGGCTTCACGAAAAGTTTGGACAATTAATTTTGAATTATTGACCGGATCAGTTGCCCAACTTTCAACAGGGCTGGCTGAATCAATACGAATAACTCCATTCGGACGAATTCCAAGCTCACGTAATTTTTTTCCGAAATGACAGGCTTTGCGAACATTTTCCACAAATTGAATACGATCTTCTTTATTGCCCATTGCTGGACCTCCCCATATAGGTGCTACAAGACTGCCAATTTCAAGATTGAAGGAGGAAACTTTGTCTGCAATTTTTTTGATTTCTTCATCCGTACTATCAATATTGATATGAGGGTCTAAAAGACCAATATCCACACCGTCAAATTTGACCCCGTTTACATCCGCAGCTGCGGTCATTTCCAGCATTTTGTCCAAGGAAATAATTGGTTCTGAATCAAGTCCTTTTCCAACAATTCCGGGCCATGTGGCATTGTGAAGTTTTGGGAAATTATTTTTACTCATAGATTAATATTTTAAAAGTTATTATTTTGATTTTTAGTCACAAAATTTATAAAATAAGATCAGGGTTACCCGGTCCAAAATGTTTGAGCATCACTATTGGATCGGTCGTGGAAGTGTTAACTATCTTTACACCTTCCATAGCAGCACTTTCACTAATAAAGAACTCATCATTGGTTTTTTGTCCATACCTGATCAAAGCAGGAGTTTCCACTTCCCATACACCCATTTTACCACGTCCTTGCATCATAATCATTCCATAAGCTGCACTATCTTTTATGGTAACACTTTCTCCTGGAAAAATAGTAAGTTCTTTGGCACTAAAGGCATCCGATTTATAACAGATCCAATTTTCGATATAACCTTCAGCCTTCATTTCATCCAATGATTTAACTGGCTTGGGTGCCATGAAACGAGTTTCCAAAATATTTGGGTCAGTATTGAGTTCCCAGTCGATGACTTCTATCAACTGGTCAAAATCACCCATTCTATCATCAGGAGTACCATTCCATAACAATTCCTCCGGAATGATAGCCTCATTGACCAGTGATTGGTACATCGCAAAAACATCAGAAGCTTTTTGGGGCTCATATGTGCACATACTTCCCGGGGCATGGAGCATGCCAGGGGGCACATCCCAGCCGGTACCCGGTTCCAGGCGGAATGCCGATGAGTAATTAGTTATCTTATTATCACCTTTGGTGAAATTCGCCAGACACTCTTTAATCTGTTCTTTAGTTGTACCTGGTGAAATACCAAAAAAAGTGTAAGGAAAATCTCCACCATGGTTATTTAACTGTGGAGGAAAATAGTAGGCTTCCGGTTTACCTTTCTGACCGATTAGAGCGGCATGCTCATCATTATGATGAATATGATGTGGAAGAGGCCCCATATTATCAAAAAATTTAGAGTACATCGGCCAGCTTTCGTGCTCATTCCACAGACGATCTCCGANGATGGCGCCTTTNAGCTCATCTATGGCATCTTTTAATAGAATTTGTTCTTCCTTAGTCCCATTATTAAAAACTATGGCGCTCAAACCTTCATTTTCTCCAGTTAATGGTCCATTTTTCGCGGGTGTTGTTGAAGATAACCAGCGCTCATCTATACCGCCACGTTCTCCTCCAAGGATGTAGTAATCATCAGGATGTAATTTAATCCTGCGTCCAGGGACACAAAATGAACGAGGTACCCAGGTAGGGGCCAATCGTAAAATTCCTTTTCCTTGTTCTATGGCTTTTTTTGCCAAACTTGTTTTCACCTTTGTTTCCATAAATTATGATATTCGTTTCTTCTAAATATGTTTTTTAAAAAATTCTTGAATTTGCGTTTCGTTGTTTAATACTTCCAATTCCAAGTTATGTTTTTTGGTCGCCCCAGGGGACAGGTAAAAAAGTTCATTTTGCTCCCTAGCCTTTGCCTGACCTATGGGATAATTTGTGCTTGGTTCAAGTCCCGTTACATACTCGCCTTTACCCCAATGTTGCCAATTAGTTAGACAGGGGAGCTGGTCTTTTTGCATATGTAAGGCTACTGCAATTTCAATATTGGGGTTATGTATACCACAACTATACATTCCTGAATCATTTGGAGTTGGATCAATTAAAGCAGCCTCTTCACCACCACCACTATGTGCTTCCAAGGGGGCAGAACATGTATGGAAATCATTCCCTTCTTTAAAGATAGGATTTTTTGTATCATGATCCCGAGGACGCCACGAACCCTTCCAGAGAATAGTTGACCCCTGGTCAACCAGAGGCCACCCAAAATTGAAATGGTAGAGCATCATAATGGGAGCAACGGTATTTCCACGATTCAAGATTTCATCGTGGATTCTAATGGATGCTTTTCCAAGGGTTCCTGAGATAGTTCTTCTTAGTTCAAGATTTGGCCCCAAAACCTGCGTTTGTTTTATTTTGCCAGTAATACTCATCTCCATTTTACCAGCAATAGGATCCGGTTGTATAATGGATTCTATTTCTGCTGGAATATTGCTTATCTGGCCGTGGAGACCGCGTTCACCATGCTCATCATTCTCGGGTCCCCCAATATGCGTTAAGCCACAAGTAACAAATAACCCACCTCCAAATGTCCTTAGCCAGTCTATTGCTTTGTTGCTAAAAGGTTGTGGAGAGGTTATGCCCTGATGACTCAACCAGGTTAGGCTATATTGATTGTAAAAAGCATCAGCAATATCCATTGCCCTGTCAATTACGACCTTGTATCTTAAACCTGTTCCGGTATTGATCCAGGCAATTCGCGTTCCTCTCCCTATACCATTATCAATTACAGAGGTTTCTATTCCTCCAATTTGTGCAGGGTTGGATATTTTATCTTTCCAGCCTTGTTTTTCCATGTTCTTTATTATCCTTAATAACCGGAATGGTAATAGGTTATTTATAATTGATTACTGAACGGGTTCTTTATACACTTCATGCTCCTGATTTCCACCTGATTTTAGATATGCCATCAGATCTTTGAGTTCTTCTGGATTTAAGCTGTTAATTAAACCAGGCANCATAATAGAAACATCAGAAATTTTGGTTCTTGAAACTTTATTCTTAGGAATTTCCCGTAAATCATCTGGAGAAAATGGATTTTGAGAAACAAAATAGGTCTCTTCATCTTCTTTGATGAGTCGCCCTACTACCGAACTTCCATTTTCAAGTTCAAATGCCGTAGCTGCATACTGATCAGAGATTGCTGAATTAGGATTAATGGTAGCTTCCAAAATGTCTTTGTTTGAAAACCGGTTTCCTAACTGTGTCAGATCAGGACCAACAAAACCTCCTTCTCCATTCATACTGTGGCAAGAAACACAGAGAGTTGCTGCAAAGAGTTGTTTTCCTCTTTTAAAATCCCTACTATTTGTTCCTTCCTCAACCACAGCTACAGCTTCCTCTACTGTCCAGCTTCTTCCGGGTCCTTCAGGTCTGGGTACATCTGCTAAATCATTTCCGCCACTACCAACTAAAGAATCTCCTGAAATTGTATTATAGTGTTCAAACCTTTCTTTAGGAACGTGACTTAATGCTCTTTGTCGAGCTTCATCAATAAAACCGACATAGCTTCTACCTCCTTTATAATCGAAAGATTCACGAAACCATTGAAAATATTCTTCATAAAGATCTGGGGTCCATCCATTCTTAGCTTCACTCAATACCGTTGCGTAATAAATTTGCTGTCCTGGAGGTGTTTTTGCGAGCATTGCCGCAATATCTAATCCGTATTGGGGATTCCTCAAGATTAAATCTGAAGATTCGGTAAAGGTTTCCTGGTTGGAAGCATCGTCTTTGGCCTCTTCAAGTAAAGCAATTGTTTTTGATACTGCCTCAGGAGATTGAAGATTCACAAGTAATTTACTGAGTGATCGGTTTAAATTATTCGATTCTGCAGGATAGTGAGCATTGAGGTATGTGATTGCCCGTTGCTTGACACTCGGGGATGGGCTTCCTTTCCGGAAAAGTACGAGTTCATAAGCACGCAGCAAATCCTGCTGTTCCTGCTCGGTAAGGCTACCGTATTCAACAGTCATTAGCGATCTTAGCATTTCGTTAACAAGGTTTTGTTGGCTGTGTCGTGCTAGTGCGATAATTGCCTGAGCTAACGCGTCAGGCTTTTTTTCATTAAGAGCCCGTTCCTGCCATTGGCTCACAGGCTGATGTTCTACTGCTATACGGGCGGCATAGCGTACAAAGCGGTCACTATGGTTTAAATATGGCCAGGCAAAATCAATTGCTCCTTCTTTAGCTCCGGTATGAAATTGCTCCAACTGCTCCCTTATTTTGGATTCCTCTGTTCTTTCGGAAGAGGAATTACTGGAATTTGAAGCCAGTTTTGAGCTTTTATTCTCCTCACCGACATAAGAAACCTTATAAAGGTCAGATTCCAGCCTGCGACCGCCTGTGACAAAATAGAGAGCACCGTCGGGTCCGATAACCCCATCAGTCAAGGGTAGCGGAGACCCTGAAAGGAATTCTTCTGCCTCTGCTGTATAACTAGCCCCATTTGGTTTGGGAAAAATAGCATATATAATGCCAAAACTCCAATCAAAACCAAACATGGCTTTTCGGTATTTTTCAGGAAATTTAGCATCCCCACCATAAACTAAATTTGTAGGGGATCCTTGTCCTATATTTATAATTGGGGGTAAGTTGTCTGCGTAAACAGGGGACCATTTCCCATTTCCTGTTCGCCACCCGAATTCACTACCACTGGTAGCATGCACTACCCTTGTGGGCCTGTACCAAGGCAGTCCGAAATCCCATTCCATATCAGAATCATATGCAAATAAATCTCCTGCATCATTAAAGGCAATGTCAAAAGAATTTCTGTAACCGGCACTTATTAACTCCCAGTGTTGTCCAAGGGAATCCACCTTAGCAATCCATCCACCTGGAGCTTCCCTGTCATTTGCATGACCACGAGGATCTTTTATCTCTGGAAAAAGATTATCGTAGTCCCATACTGGTGGAAGCCGGTAGGCATCCATCTCGGGTACATCTGTATGATTTCCGGCAACGACATATAATGATTGTTTGTCGGGTGCCAAAACTATACTGTGTGGTCCATGTTCTCCTGAACCAACCAAAGTCTTAAGTAATGTTACCTTGTCGAATTGATCATCCCCATTGGTGTCCTGGAGGCGGTAAAGTCCGCTATCTTTTTTAAATTCCTCGTTATTGCTTTGGTTGTTCACCATTACATAAAGGCTGTTAAAGGCCCATAATAACCCTTGGGCGTAGCCCATTCCAACACTCGCCTTACTGCTATCAGCCTTCGCTCCGTTGCCAATGACCAGTTTTTCAACTTTAGGTTTGACAGAATCAGAGCCTGGATCAGGAAAATCGAGTCGATATAAGGCTCCATATTGATCTGAAGTAATTAGCCTATCCTTATTGTCAAAAGTCATAGCGACCCATGAACCTTGTTCGTTTTCAGCAGGGCTGTATAAATGTTCTGCCTGAAAACCTTTCGGCAATTTTAATTTTTCCACTTTAGGATGTACATCAGCTTGGTATGATTCGGATTTGTCTTCGTTACAGCTTAAAGTGATTCCGAGTAGAACACAAACAGACATTACCAAATGCAGTTTTACTGAGGGGTTTTGATAGTTTTTCATATTTATTTTGACTTGTGGCATTCTAAGTTGTTCTTAAATTTTTATTAATTATTGTTATGTTTGCCTTCATTTTTGACAGAGGTATGATATACAATTAAGGTGTTTGATTAAAAAAGACATATAATCCATCTTTACCCGCAACAATTATATCCTTTCTTCCAGAATTGTTTAAATCCGCAATGGAGAAAAATATACCAGCCCCTTTTCCCTCTCCAAATGCACCATAGCTAATTATATTTTTTGTTAACGATTCGCCATTCCATTTAAAATAATAAAGTCCTCCAGGATCAAAGCTCCCGGGATCGTTGCCATTGTGTGCTCTGAAACGCTTACCTGTAATCAACTCCTTCTGTCCGTCATTATCTATGTCAGACCATTCCATAGTATGATATTGAGATTGAAAAGGATCAATAGGGTGTTTGATAAATTCCGATTGACTTCCAGTTTTTTTTTGTTCATACCAATCTAACCCATAATTATGTCCCTGCCCTACTATTAAGTCAGCAAGCCCATCTTGATTGACATCAGCTACGATTATTGGTATACTTGCATCTTCCAAATCAAAATCTTTATGAAATTTCCATGAGACACTTCCCTTATCTGCAGGAGCTTCATACCAGCCTCCTGAGACGATAAAATCTCCAAAACCATCACTATTTAGATCTCCAAATCCCAATCCATGACCGTGTTTTCCTGCCACCTGTGTACGGAAAAACTCACCTGTAGGAGTGCCCTCGGCGTCCCGTATTAAAGTATAATAGGCCAATGCTTTACCAGGTGTGTTGGGAACAATTTCTTTGAATCCGTCTGCGTTTATGTCCCAAGCCCGGGTAGTCTCTATATTGCCAGTGGGGGCAATTTTATGTTGCACCCATTCCTGATCATTTCCAGGGTTCTCACGCCAGAGAAGCGTCTCATTAAACCAGCCACCAGTAATAAAATCCATTTTTCCATCTCCATTTACATCGAGGGGAATAGTTGAGAAATCATCAAAATATCCATTAGCCCTTTCTACCTGGCCTATGAAATAGTGCTTTAAATAGGAGGGACCTTCATACCAGTAGCTTCCAGAAATTATATCTAGGACACCATCCCCATTGACATCAAAAACGCCTACAGATTCTGCACTCTCAGCTGCAACCATTTGCTTTTTGAATTCAACCACAGGAACTTCCTGAAAAGAAAATAAGGGTAACGGGCAAAGGGTAATTATAAATAAA
>JGI1221J11331_1000447_pt1 | contig 13502 bp, 11 predicted proteins | sample LakVidmifraction_4_FD_11331 | JGI IMG/M metagenome (IMG submission 11331) | reverse complement strand
GCCCCGAGTAAAGAATCGATTGTAAAATTACATCAATCTAATGTTCCAATTTTTGAAAAACACGGTATCGAAAGACAAATAAAAACTTCATTTGGGCGCACAGTTTCTATAAGTAAAGGCGCCTACCTGGTAATAGAACACACAGAAGCCATGCACGTTGTTGACGTGAATAGTGGTAACCGTTCTAACAAATCTAAAAACCAGGAAGATACCGCACTGGAGGTGAATTTAATTAGCGCCACAGAAATAGCTCGACAGTTACGTTTACGTGATATGGGCGGGATTATTGTGGTAGATTTTATAGACATGGGTAAAGCCGAAAACCGCAAAGCCCTGTTTGATCACCTTAAAAACGAGATGAGTGACGACCGCGCAAAACACAAGATTTTGCCGCCGAGTAAATTCGGATTGATACAAATTACAAGACAACGCGTACGGCCGGAAATGAATATTAAAACCCGTGAGGACAATCCTAACGGAAATGGTGGTGAAATTGAAGCACCAATACTTTTAATAAACAAAATTAAAACCGACCTTGAAAAGCTCATTAAAAAAGATCAGAAAAAGATCACTTTGAGTGCGCATCCATTTATTGCAGCCTTTTTAACCAAAGGCTTTCCATCTCCCCGCTCGCAGTGGTTTTTAGACCATAAGCGATGGGTGAAAATTTTACCAAGAGACGCTTACACGTACATGGAATATCATTTTCACGATCAAGAAGGAAATGAACTCCTTTAAAACTAAACGCCTTTCGTTAATTCGCTTGGCGTTTTTTTTATGTCTAATTTTTAAAGTTCTAAAACCAATCCTTTCCTATATAAAAACATCGAAGCAAGCCCCAATGAACTAATTGAGGTGGTGTTTTCGTTAGGTAAACTAAAGGATAATTTTTGTAAGTTTGTTTAAAGTACTTTAATGATTGATCTTCGAACCACAAAACTTGAACTATTGAAAACTATTTTGGATAATGAAAATACTGAATCTATCCAAAGAGTTGCAGATTTTGTAAAAAAGAAAAAACCGATTTTTGGAATGAATTAAGTCTTTCTGAACAAAAAGAAAATAGAAAAGGAATTGGGGAATTGGATAGTGGAAAAAGAGTCTCTTATGAAACTTTCTTAAATCAAGGACCTCGGGGCAAGCCCACGAGGTATAAATTGGAGAATACTTTTAAAAAATTGCGAGGCAAGCCTCGGGGAATTAAACCCTCTGGAGGGATTAAAACAATACGTCAATTCCTCCGTTTGTCAAAGTTTTTGAATTGAATCTCAGTGTGACGAAATTCTTTAATACATTTTTTGTGATGTTAAAATGCACAACAAAAAACAACACCTCAGGCTAAGCCCGACTGCAAACTGAGGCTGCCCACTCCTTTTTTTGTATCTTGAATATAAAACCTTTTGAACGAAAAGCAAAAATCTTATAGCGTTAAAGAAGCCACTGTCAAGTTGATGCAGTTCTGCGCCTATAGGGACCGTTCCCATAAAGAAGTAGAGGAAAAACTAAGGGCAATGAGGATGATTCCCGCAGCGCAAGAGCAAATCATTATTCAGCTGATGCAGGAAGATTTTTTAAATGAAGAACGCTTTGCAAGGAGCTTTGCTAGAGGAAAATTCAGAATTAAAAAATGGGGCAAAGTAAAAATTACACAAGAACTGAAGTTTAAAAAAATTTCAGCACCCATTATTAAGCTTGCACTTACCGAAATAAATCAGGAAGAATACATCTCCACGTTGTATGAGATAGCAGAAAAAAAACTAAAGCTCCTTAAAGAACCTGATAAATACAAACAAAAGCGAAAATTAGCCGATTTCTTGCTCCGTAGAGGCTACGAAAGTAGTTTGGTATTCGAAGTCACCAATGAGCTCTTAAAATAAGACCTCGTAAGATCTTTAGACTAGACCTCACAGAGGTTTTTGAAACTGTGAGGTCTTAGTTTCTTAGTTTTTAAAGAGTTTTAGCAACCTTATCTACAACTTCTATTGTAGCATCTAAATCTTCATAAGAAAGGGCATTGCTAATAAACCAGGTTTCGAAGGCACTTGGTGCAATGTAAATTCCGTTTTCCAACAGGCCGTGGAAGAATTTATTAAAAACACCGTTTTTAGCAGCATTTGTCGCCGATTCAAAATCGATCACCGGAACTTCAGAAAAGTGCACAGAAATCATCGAGCCAATACGGTTTATGGTATGCGCCACATTATTCTTTGAAAGCACTTTTTCCATTCCTTCGTGCAAATATTCGGTTTTTTTATCGATGCTTTCAAAAATGTTCCTATTGCCATCCAGCTCGGTAAGCATTGCTAGCCCGGCGGCCATGGCCAGCGGATTTCCGCTTAAAGTTCCCGCCTGATAAACAGGTCCAACCGGCGCCAGATAATCCATAATTTCGTTTCTCGCAGCAAAAGCTCCCACGGGAAGTCCGCCGCCAATTACTTTTCCGAAGCAAATTATATCGGCCGCTACATTCAGTCTTTCCTGAACTCCCCCGGCGGCAAGCCTAAAGCCACTCATTACCTCATCAAAAACCAATAAAACATTATGCGCGTCACATAGGTCTCGCAAGCCTTCTAAAAACCCTTCTTTTGGCGGAATACATCCCATATTTCCTGGAACCGGCTCTACAATGATGCAGGCAATTTCATCTTTATTAGCTTCCAATGAAGACTTCACACTTTCCAAATCATTATAATTGGCCAATAAAGTGTCCTTTGCTGTGCCCTGGGTCACTCCGGGGCTATTGGGCGTACCAAAGGTAACCGCACCACTCCCGGCCTGGATTAAAAAGGAATCACTATGCCCGTGATAACAGCCGGCAAATTTGATTATCTTTTCCTTTCCGGTAAATCCGCGCGCCAATCTAACTGCGCTCATCGTGGCTTCGGTCCCAGAGTTCACCATTCTAATCTTATCGATATTGGGCACCATTTTCACCGCCAATTCGGCGATTTTTGTTTCAATTTCGGTTGGTGTTCCAAAAGAGGTTCCTTTTTTTACACTATCTATTACGGCATCGATCACCGGTTTATGAGCGTGCCCTAAAATTAAAGGACCCCAGGAATTGATGTAATCAATCAATTTATTTCCGTCTTCATCAAACAAATATGCGCCCTCGGCTTTTTCTATAAATACGGGTTCTCCGCCTACTGCTTTAAATGCCCTTACCGGAGAGTTTACGCCGCCGGGAATTACTTTTTGTGCCGAAGCGAACAATTCGCTACTTCTTTTATAAATCATAAATTGGTTATTCTTGTGAGATAATAATCAACATTTGCCCCACGGCAAGGTTGGTATCTCTTAGATTATTAAATCGCTGTAAATCTTCTACAGTTGTGTTATGTTTTTTCGCTATTCCATAAAGCGTATCGCCTTTTTTCACTTTATAGGTGACAGATTCCGGAGATTCCGGGGTAGAGGTATAACTTGGCGACGGTTGTTTTAAAACATCGGCATCAAAGCGGTATAACTCGTAGCGCTCTATTAAACTTATCAATTTATCGGGATATCGCCTATCTGTCGCATATCCTGCTTTTCTTAATCCTCTTGCCCAGGCTTTAAAATCGTCTTTATCCAACTCAAAAAGTTCGGCATAACGCTTTCTTTCAGTCAGAAAAAGGGAATGATCCCGATAGGAATAACGCGCATCTTTATATTTTCTAAAGCATTCGCCCCGTCTATCGTCATCGTGATAGACCCTGCCGCCTTTCCAGTCGTGACATTTAATTCCAAAGTGATTATTGGCACGCATCGTTAGGTTTCCTTTCCCTCCGCCAGACTCCAGAATGCCCTGGGCCAAAGTAATACTTGCCGGGACATCGTAAAGGCGCATCTCCTCCATCGCTATAGCGGCAAAATCCCTTATATAATCTTCAACAGTATAAAGTCTTGGATTTACGGGTGGTAATTTTGGCGCCCCCCCAAGAGGTTTTATATTCTTCAGGTCTCGGTTTGTGGAAGACTGTGAAATTCCAGCGTTCTTTTTCTTGGTAACTACCTTTTTTTTACTTCCGCAAGAAACCGCGAAAAGCGCTAGAAAAATTAAAATCAATAATCTCGGGACAAGCCTCGAAATATTAGTGAGAATCCCGAACCGGTTAACGTTCATATTAATCAGTAATTAAGTGCATTTTTTTCTTCTCTAGGGCCTTGTTCATTCCAGCAATTCCTTGCAAACCTCCGGTATGAATCCCCAGAATTTTACTTCCAGGTTGAAAATATCCTAATTTTATCAGGTCAAAAATACCAAAAACTAACTTTCCAGTATATATGGGATCTAATTGAATTTGATATTTTCTTTTAAAATTATTAATGAATTCAATTAAGTGCGAATCTACTTTAGCATAACCGCCAAAATGATACTTTAGTATTAACTCCCAATTATTTTTGATACTGATTTTTTTGATTTCCTCGGAAAGAAAATCTCCTTTCAGAGCGGGGAATCCAAGAACTTTTTGATGCTCACCGGAAGCATTGATAATCCCCGCAATAGTGCCCCCGGTTCCTACTGAAGTCGCTATAAAATCGAAATCCTTATCATTTTCGGTTAAAATCTCCTCACAACCTTTAATAGCCAAAGCGTTTGTACCTCCCTCTGGAACCAGGTAAAATTCTCCAAATTCCTCTTTTAATTTTTGCAGAAACACCTCAGATTCCTTTTCGCGATAATCGCTTCTGGAAGCGAATTTAAATTGCATTCCGCAGGAACTCGCAAATTTTAAGGTAGAATTTTGGCCTAAGGTTTTTATAAGGTTTCCCCCCAGTTCTTCGCCCCGAATCACGCCAATGGTTTTTAATCCGGCCAGTTTTCCGGCGGCGGCTGTAGCGGCTATATGATTGGAATAGGCACCTCCAAAGGTAAGCAAGCGCTGGTGTTTTTGCTGGAGCGCTTCCGCAATATTATATTTTAATTTCCTGAATTTATTGCCGGAAACTTCAGGATGCAACAAATCTTCTCGTTTTAAAAAAAAAGAAATATCTTCGGAAAATTCAGCAACAAACTGATTTTCTGATATTTTCTCAGCAATATGAAGGCAATTCGGCATATTGCAAATATCCAAAATCAAAACTTAGTTACCTATAGAAACTGCAAAAATGCCCAAAACCGGCGTTCTTCTATGTAATTTTCTTTCATTTCCTGGCTGTAGGCTTCCCGCTCAAAGCTAATATTCTTATAAGCCAGAAATCTATCTTTATACTGCAGCCACCTCAGTAAATATTCGGTAAAATACCATAAGTAGAACGGAATTATTAACAGCTCCAGTTGTTGTCGGAGATGTATTTTTTCGTGATTAATAAAAGTAAAGTCGTCCTTAAGCTCCTTATTTTTTACAATAACAAAAGGCCAAAGGCTGGCACCCGAAATGGATTTGCCCAACAAATATTTGTTCACGATTAGAATCACGGCTTCAAGATAAGAAATTGTATTTTTGTGATATGAGTTTTTTAAAGAAAAAAATCCCCTTAGAAGAGGGTGACTACTATACAACGCCAGAAGGCTACCGATGTTTTACAGCTCAATATCATTTAAAAAGAGGTTATTGTTGTGAAAGCGGATGCCGCCATTGCCCTTATGGCTTTAACAAAAAAACAGGACGGCAGGAATAATTGGCTTCCTTAAATACACCTTAAGATAGGTTTCTCATTTCTTCGGTTAAATTGTAATGACCGCAATTTGCATATACTTCCGCGGGCACATTTTTCATTAAAATAATAGCTTCTGGTTTTAGAACTTGTAACAAAATAAACTTTATATATTTCTTAGCATTATTGTCCGATAAAAACTTTTACGAACTTAATTTGCCTCGATTTTGAAGACGTTTCACGCTTTTTTTACATTTTAGGACTTGCTATTTATTTATATCGAAAATATGTGTTTTCCAAAATATAAAAAATAATTAATGCTGTTTATCAGTTAGTTACAATCAAATCTTTGTTCTTGATTCTATTAGTCCCGATGCTTCGGGGGTCTTGATTCTTTACGGGACAAACAGTGATTTCTTAGATCACAGCCACATAGTGTTATTTTAATTTCTCAGGATGTTGCCGGTTATCAAAGATGGTGTAAATTTTTATCAAAGCTTTTTCCCAATCGATTTTATAAATCACCGAATTATACTTTGATAATACAGCTCGCCTTAATCCTATTTTCTTATTTGATTCAGCATATATTTCAGGAAACTTTACAACAATTCGTTCAAACTCTTTTATTTGTGTTAGAAATTTATTCACTTCTTTTGCCGTCCATTTTCCCCTTAGATAAAAAACAATTCTATCCAATTGAATTTTTGATTCTTTGGACCAGAGCATGTCAAATTCAGTCCCCATATCCGGACCAGAATTCCTTACTTGTCAAAACTTCTCCTTTTTCGTGATTTTCAATCCCACGATTAATGGATTTAATTTCTTCCTTACTCAATTCATCATACCATCCTGTGGTGGCGGTAGCATTTGAATCTATTATGGATTTTAGCGTTTTAAGCAAAGAATTATCATTGGTTTTGGTAACCGATTCTATGATTTCATATTTTAGCGTCTGAATATTCATTTCAATTTATTTTTTGAACTTACTAAAGATACGAATGTTTGATTCAAGTGGGGAATTGAATTAGAAATTTTTCGTTCTAGACCAGAAATAAATTTGATTTTTGATTACCCCCTGCCACTTCGACTGAGCTTATTGCAAAGCGAAAAGCCCGCTGACCAATCTTTCGGGCATGGGAGCCGAAAAATAAATCAAGAACCTCGGGACAAGCCCACTAGGTATGAATTGGAGAATACTTTTAAAAAATTGCGAGGCAAGCCTCGGGGAATTAAACCCTCTGGAGGGATTAAATAGTTATAATTATTTTCCACCCTTTGGGCAATGTACTGAGCCGGCCAAAGTGGTTGGGGAAAGGATTAATTAAGAATGAGTTTCATAATTTTTTAATTTAGGTATGAAAATCAACAATCATAAATAATCATCTTAAGCTTAATTTTAAAACCTTAACTTTTCCAGTATGCAAAAACTTAGTTTTAAAGAAGAAATATTACAGGGAATCCCCGGGGAACTTCCTGAGAAAAAAGAATATGATACTTCTGTAAATCACGCGCCAAAACGAAAAGCAGTTCTAAATAGCCAGGAAAAGCAGTTGGCGCTGCAAAATGCCTTACGCTATTTTGAACCTAAATTTCACCAGGAATTATTGCCAGAATTTAAGGATGAGCTGGAAAAGTATGGAAGAATTTACATGCACCGGTTTAAGCCAAATTATGAGCTTTATGCCAGAGATATAGCGGAATATCCCGGCAACAGCGTCCAGGCAAGAGCTATCATGCTTATGATACAAAACAACCTGGACCCCAAAGTGGCACAACACCCCGACGAGTTGATTACCTATGGTGGAAATGGAGCGGTTTTTCAAAATTGGGCACAATACCTGCTAACTATGAAATACCTGGCTGAGATGCAAAACGACCAAACTTTGGTGATGTATTCCGGCCATCCCATGGGCCTATTTCCTTCCCATGAAAACGCACCGCGAGTGGTAGTTACCAACGGAATGATGATCCCTAATTACTCCAAACCCAACGACCTGGAGAAATTTAATGCGCTTGGCGTTACCCAATACGGACAAATGACTGCAGGCAGCTATATGTATATTGGTCCGCAGGGGATTGTTCACGGCACCACGATTACCGTACTAAATGCAGGAAGAAAAATCTCCAAATCGGGTGAGGACCTTAAGGGTAAATTATTCGTAACCTCCGGACTTGGTGGCATGAGCGGCGCTCAACCCAAAGCAGGGAACATTGCCGGGTGTATTACGGTATGCGCAGAAGTAAATCCAAAAGCTATTAAAACCAGGCATAGCCAGGGTTGGGTAGATGAAGTTAGTGACAACCTTGAAAAGCTTGCCGAAAGGATAAAAGAAGCTAAAGCGGAGAAAGAAGTAGTTTCTATTGCATTTGAAGGGAATATTGTTGAAGTCTGGGAATATTTTGAAAAAGAGAATATTTATATCGATTTGGGGAGCGACCAAACTTCACTACATAATCCCTGGGCTGGCGGTTATTATCCGGTGGGTTTAAGTTTAGCAGAAGCCAATGCAATGATGACCGAGGATCCAGAAGAATTCAAGGAGAAAGTTAAGGAGAGTTTGCGAAGACAAACCGCGGCGATTAATAAACATACGGCAAAAGGGACTTACTTTTTTGATTATGGCAATGCGTTTTTACTGGAAGCTTCAAGAGCTGGCGCAAAAGTCTATAAAGATGAGAACGGGAATTTTATAGATTCTTCTACTGCTAAGGAAGGAATGGAAACCTGGGCTTACCATAGCTACGTGCAGGATATTATGGGACCAATGTGTTTCGACTATGGGTTTGGACCTTTTAGATGGGTTTGCGCTTCTGGAAAAGAGGAAGATTTGGAAAAAACAGATAAGATTGCTACGGAAGTTTTAGAGGAATTGCGCAGAAATTCCCCTGAAGAAATTCAGCAGCAAATGACCGATAATATTCAATGGATAAAAGGGGCAAGGGAAAATAAACTCGTGGTAGGCTCTAAAGCCCGGATATTATATGCCGATACCGAAGGCCGAATGAAAATCGCCAAAGCTTTTAATGATGCTATTGGAAATGGTGAAATAGGCGAAATTATTTTAGGCCGCGATCATCACGACGTTTCCGGCACCGATTCCCCTTATCGGGAAACCTCCAATATTTACGATGGTTCCCAATTTACCGCCGATATGGCCATACAAAATGTAATTGGTGATAGCTTTAGAGGCGCAAGCTGGGTAAGCATCCACAACGGTGGCGGAGTTGGCTGGGGAGAAGTGATTAATGGCGGATTTGGTATGGTTCTTGAAGGAAATAAAGCATCGGAAGAGCGATTAAAATCAATGCTATTCTGGGATGTTAACAACGGAATTGCCCGCAGAAGCTGGGCCCGAAACAAAGAAGCGATCTTCGCAGCTAAAAGGGCTATGCAAATGGAACCAAAACTAAAAGTCACTATCCCTAATTTAGTAGATTCGGCTCTTTTCGATTCAAAATAACTAAAACTATTAATTTATGAGAATCTTAAAAATTACTCCGGTGTTATTCCTCCTGGCCGTGTTAGCGAGCGCCTGTAGTAGTGTAAGAGTTGCTTCAGATTACGACAGGGAAGTAAACTTTAACCAATATGCCAGTTACGCTTTCTTTAAACCAGGAATAGATAAAGCTGAAATTTCAGATTTAGACAAAAAACGTATTCTTCGTGCTATCGAAGCTGAAATGCAACGCAAAGGTTTTTCAAAATCCCAAAATCCAGACCTTTTAGTAAGTATTTTCACCAAAACCAATGAGAATATCAACATCTATCAGAACAATATGGGCTACGGATATGGCTGGGGATGGAATCCATGGTACTGGGGTTCTGGATACAACACCGTAAATCGCACCAGCGAAGGCACCCTTTACATAGATCTTATTGATGCCGAAGGAAAAGAATTGGTTTGGCAGGGAATGGGAACCGCGGCTTTAGCCAGCGATGTAAACAAAAAACAAAAAAGAATGAATGAGATTGTGCAGGAAGTATTGGCTAAATATCCTCCTGAAATGAATAAATAAACCTAAATCACATCTTCAACAAAATGCTCCTCAAGAAGGGGCATTTTTATTTTTAAGCACATTCTGTTGTCAATTTATGAATTTCAGCTTAATTTCTTATCTTTATATTGAATTTAACCACACACAAATATGCTTGATAAAATTGAATCTAACCCGATTTTAGACCGTCTCCCGGTTCATCTTCAGCAGTATATAAAACCGCAGAATTATGACGATTATACATCGGTGAATCACGCTGTTTGGCGCTATGTAATGCGTAAAAATGTAGATTATTTAAGCAAAGTAGCACACGAATCTTACCTGGATGGGTTAAAAAAAACGGGGATTTCTATAGAAAGTATTCCCAATATGTATGGNATGAACCGAATTTTACAAGAAATTGGTTGGGCTGCAGTAGCTGTTGACGGGTTTATNCCGCCGGCGGCTTTTATGGAATTTCAGGCATTTAATGTGTTGGTAATTGCCAGCGATATTCGCCAACTCGAACATATAGAATATACCCCGGCCCCAGATATTATTCACGAAGGTGCTGGCCACGCTCCTATTATTGCCAATCCTGAATATGCCGAATACCTTAGACGGTTTGGGGAGATTGGCTGCAAAACAATTTCTAGCGGGAAAGATTATGAAATGTATGAAGCCATTAGGCACCTCTCCATTATTAAAGAAGCCGAAGACTCTCCAGAAAACGAGATTGAAAAAGCCGAAAAAAAGGTAGATTACCTACAAAATAATATGGGAAAACCCAGTGAAATGGCGCAAATAAGGAATTTACACTGGTGGACGGTTGAATATGGACTAATTGGAACGCAGGAAAATCCTAAAATCTATGGAGCCGGATTACTTTCTTCCATTGGGGAAAGCGCCTGGTGTATGACAGAGAAAGTAAAAAAACGCCCCTACTCCATCGAAGCCAGCAATCAGGAATTTGATATTACCAAACCCCAACCTCAGCTTTATGTTACTCCAGATTTTGCTCATTTAAGTTCGGTTTTGGAAGAATTTGCCAATAAAATGGCCTTAAGAAAAGGGGGACTGGAAGGCATTCAGAAACTAATTGATTCTAAAAACCTGGGCACTGTGGAGTTGAGTACGGGTTTACAAATTTCAGGGGATTTTTCGCGGGTAATAGCCCACGAAGGGAAACCCATTTATATTCAAACTTCAGAAAAAACCGCACTCTCACACCGTGAAAAAGAACTGGTGGGCCACAGCATTAACAACCACCCTAAAGGTTTTAGTTCTCCCATTGGTCGCCTAAAAGGCATTAATCTCGCTATAGAGGATATGAGCCCAAGAGATCTTAGAGCTTATGATATTTATGAAGCTGAAAAGATAGCCTTCGAATTTGAAGGTGGAATAATGGTTAAAGGAGAGATTATTACCGGCACCAGAAACCTTCAGGGAAAGATTATTATTATCAGCCTTAAAAACTGCACGGTTACTTATGGAGATGAAATGCTCTTTAAACCAGAATGGGGCCAATACGACATGGCGATTGGAAAAGAAGTGATTTCGGCTTTCGCCGGCCCGGCAGATAACCTTTCTTTCGATTTAATAACCCACAAAACCTCCAGCACTACCATTAAAAGTAAGAGAACCCCAGAACGGGAAGAATTAAATGCCTTGTATTCTTCAATAAAAAATATAAGAGAAGGAAAAAACGCCAAATTCTCTCTGGACGCCGCTTTAGACCTGGTTAAAAAACACCATAAAAAAGATTGGCTGCTTTCCGTAGAAATTTACGAACTAAGCCTGGGCAAAGATGATAAACTCGCCGAAGCCGCCTTAGCCTATTTGGAAGAAGTAAAAGCCCGTCGCCCGGATATTTCTCACTTAATTGAAGGCGGGGTAAGTTTAATTGACACTCAATTGGTAAAATAAAAACTTTAATAAGCCTCAAAATAAATTAAAAGGCTGTAGTTGATAACAGCTATTAATTTTTGGAAACTATAGTTGAATCGTCACCCTGAACCCGCCCGTACCGTTCGGGCGGGCTGGTTTCAGAGCCTGCCCCGAAATTTATTCGGGGGTCTAAGTTGAGCCTAGATACTATTCATGTTAGATGCTGAAACGAGTTCAGCATGACGTATTTACTTCAATTGTGCTAAAATTATAATCATTTTTCCTATTATATTTGAATTTACCAACGTCAGGTTAAACTACAGCCATTAAAAATTAAAATTTTATTTTCTCAAATTCTTCTGAATTTTCAAAATCCCGGTTATTGTATTGCAGCGTCCAGCCCATAGAGTTGGTTAAAATATAAATTTTCTGCAGTTCGCTTATCAATCTGTTTTTCGCATTGGAAACTAATGGAGAAGCCTCAACTTTTTCTTTAATAGACCGCTCTATTCGTTTTCTGATTTTATTGTGATCGCCGGCTTCAAATTGGTTTAGGTAATCCTGGGTGACATCGTAATATTTAATTTCAGGATTTATTTTAATTTCTTCTTCGGGAATATAGGTGATATGTACAATTTTATTTTCTTCATCAATTTCGGTTTTTAATTTACTTAAATCATAAGCTACCGTAGCAGTAGCGTTTACGATGATTAAAGCCTTTTTTCTCGCTGAAAAGATATCCAAATAAAACTTTTTGGAGTCTTTATAGGAGTAAACCTGAGAAAAAGTACCCTCGGTAACCACCAGCTTTCCCACGTTTTTTATTTGTTCCTGCAATAATGCTGTATTCGCTTCCAACTCATCCTGATTGTTCCCTCTATTTTCACAATAGCGCACTCCAAAAACAATGAGTAGCACCAAAATAGCACCGATAAAAAAATTTTTCATTTTTTGATTTTTTTCAAAGATACAAAGATTGCTAATTTGAGGTTTTTTTGAAGTACTTATCCATAATCTTAAGAGAACTGAGCAATTTATTAACGCACAATTCAATCAGGCTCGCAGTGACGGTAGAAGTCACCCCGTCAGGCTGAGCTTGTCGAAGCCCTTTCTTAATCGGAAGAATTTTAGTGAAATATCTTGAATGATGGCTACTATTAAGCCGGTTCGGAAAGAATAAAATACGCACACTAACCAGGCACACTTCGACAAGCCCGTGCTGCGTTTATAGAGGTGCTCTGTGTGACGGTAGAGGTAACAATCCAGGTTGACAACCCCTTAGAATTTAATCTTCGGATGATCCTTCTGAAGCTTTAAGATTTGTTCTTCCAGTCTTTTTACAAAGTCAAGGTGGGCAGTAGATTCAGGATTAAAAGGACGATGCGCCAGACCTTTTTGTATGCTCTCAATCTCGTCAAGAATAGTCAGCGCCTCTTCCGAAAACCAGGTTTCTACAAATCGTTTCCAAATATAATTTATAGCGATTGTTGAAGGATGCAGCATATCTTCGGCATAAAAACGATAATCTCTCAGTTCATCCATCATCAATTCGTAGGATGGAAAATAGTGACATTCCTTTCTATTATCGCAAACCTGATGCACCGCACTAATTAAATTCGCTTTACTACGCTGATTTTCTATAAATCCATCCTTCAGATGTCTTACTGGCGAAACGGTAAAAATCACGTCAAGCCCAGGGTTTATCTGTGCTAAGTTTTTTAAAATTTCTATTAAGTACTTTTGAACCGCTTCGGTTGACTGTAATTCTTTTCTAAAAGCTTTCTGCGGAATTTTATGACAATTCGCAACCGTTTGCCCGGTTTCCAGGTGATAATAACTCCAGGCTGTTCCCAGGGTAATAACCAAATGCGTACTTTTCTGGAGAAAATTTCTCGCGCTTGTCAATCCGGAATTTAGGTTTTCCAGCAAGCGGTTTTTTTCGGAATGATTTAAGCCAGAATGCGCGTCAAAACAATGCCATTGTTCATTATGCAAAAAAATATCCTCTTCGGTATAGACAGCATCTTCAGCAATATTCTTAAAAAATTTCGCGATTGCAG
>JGI1221J11331_1000446_pt1 | contig 13512 bp, 15 predicted proteins | sample LakVidmifraction_4_FD_11331 | JGI IMG/M metagenome (IMG submission 11331) | reverse complement strand
CTTCCAATTTTTGCAAACCTTTTTTCTAGTGTTTTTGTGATTAGTTTCATTTTGTTGTTTTAGTATTCGTTAATAACGAAAACAAAGAAGGTGCTGTCTCGGAGTAAAGACCTTTCAATCGTTGCTCCCTGCTTTTCTCCGTATCCGTTTATCTCAATGTTCATACTCTCTATGTACTTTTCAAAGTTCTCCGTTGCGGTAAATACCACATCTTCTCTTTTAGCAGTTTTGCTGTGTACTACCTCAACGTACACCTTACCAACTCCCTCGTTTATTTTTGTTCTTATAATTCCGCTCTTGTTTGCCATATTGTTTTTTGTTATTTATTAAACTAACTATAGTATAGCATATTGTATAAATAAGTAAAGTACTATAGATACTATACTTTTGTAATGTGGTATACTTAGGCTATGGAAAAAGAATATTCAAAAAAGGAACTTGCAGGATTTGTCGGGTTTTTGTATGAACAAACAACACTTGGGAGCTTTTCCAAAGCAGAGCACGATAGATGCTTAAAGCTTGCCAAAATACTTGTGCTTCAATTTCAGGAGGAGAAGAAAGAAGAAAAGCCCGTTAAAAATGGACGAGGAAATTAAAAAGAGAGATTCTAAAGGTGAGCAGGTTGGAACGAACGCTCTTTTTAGGATTGTATGTAAGATGTACCCCGAAACGGGAACTTTTGGTATTTACAACCCTCGACTTACCAGAGACGGAGACAAGGTATCAATCCACACAGAGGGCAGGGCTTGGGATTGTAAGTGCAACGTAAGAAAACAAAAGGGTACGGGCGATAAGATATTTAATCTCTTGGTAGAAAAAAGTGAGCCTCTCGGTATAGAGAAAATCATTTGGAATAGAAAAGTATGGAGTGCAGGAAAGACAGAGGACTACACGGGAGTAAATCCCCACACTGACCACTTACACATTGAGCAAAGTATGGAGAAGGCAACAACTCTAACTTACGCAAGTACACTCGCTATCTTCAATGCAAACAATCCCTCGTAAAATACACCAGATTTGGATTGGAGACCAACCTGCTCCTCAAAAGTGGTTACAGACGTGGAGGAGTAAAAACCCCAACTGGGAATACATTTTTTGGGATAACGAAAAGGTCTTTGGCAGGAAGTGGAAAAACCAAGAGATGATTGACTTTTATCTTAGAGATACAAAAAAAGATAATTTTACGCTAGAGAATGGACACGTTTATTCGGGAAGGCGAGCAAAGTATTTTCAGTGGCATATTATCTCTGATATTATTACCTATGAGATTCTTTACGAAGAGGGTGGGTACTTGCCAGGGGCAGACAGCGAGTGCATAAAGACCATTGACGATAAGTTCGGAAAGGAGGGTATCTACTTTGTAAACACAGGACACCTTTATGCCTACAAGTACGAAGATGAAAAAGACCCTATAAAAAAGAAACGCTATCAACCAGAAAACGCCTCTCCAATTACTGCAAGCATTAAAGGACACTGGTTTCTAGAAAAGTGTATAGAGGAACTTCCAAAGCGACACAGAGGAGAAGCTGTTGATACTACGGGGAACGTCTTTATGGGCGATATGATTAGACAATACGGAACGCCAGACGACGCTCGGGTTGTTCAATACAAGCCTCGTAACAGGAGGGAGGTGCAATCGTACTCTATCCACCACTCGGGAACGATGACGGGGTGTTATAATACAGGGATATGAAGAAACAAATAATAATGAAGATATCGGAGATTAAACCTAATCCTGACAATCCGAGAACAATTAGCCCCGAAGCTCTTGAAAAGCTTATAAAGAGTATTGAGGAGTTCCCAGAAATGCTCGAGGTTCGGGAGGTGGTGCTAAACAAGGAAGGTATGATTCTCGGTGGGAATATGAGATACCTTGCTTCAAGCAAAATGGGAAAAACAGAAATCCCCGTTACTATCGTTGATTGGTCAAAAGAAAAACAAAAAGAGTTTATCATTAAAGACAATAACAGTGCTGGTGAGTGGGATTGGGAAGCCCTTACTTCTGAATGGGAAATAGAAGCTTTGTCTGATTGGGGGTTGGAAATATCAGAAGAGTGGAAAAAGGAGCAATTTGATATCTCAAGCCCGTATACTGGTAAAATAGAGCCACCTGTTTACGAGGTAAAAGGAGAAGAAAAGGAGTTGGAGGAACTTTATAACCCAGAAAAAGCGATTGCTTTAATAGACGTAATTAAAAAGTTGGATATCCCAGAAGCTGAAAAACACTTTTTAATCGCCTCTGCATATAGGTTTGTTGAGTTTAATTATGCAAATATTGCAGAATATTACGCCTCTGCACCAGAGACTACTCAAGAAATAATGGAGAAACTCGCCCTTGTTATCATAGACTTTGACAAAGCTATCGAGAACGGCTTTATAAAAATGACAGAAGAAATTGCTCAAACTATCAATGAAAAATAATTACGCAGTATTTATCCTTACTCACAAGAGAGCAGACCATGTTGTTACTGCAAAAACTCTTAAAAGACACGGGTATTCTGGGAGGGTTATTTATGTTTTGGATTCAACCGATACGGAGATTGAAAAATACAAAGAAAACTTTGGAGAAGAAAATGTTGTTGTCTTTGATAAGAGGGAAACAAAAAAAGAGTTCAGTTTTGATATTATGGACAGCCTTAACGACGATAGGTGTGTTGTGTTTGCTCGCAACGAAGTTTTTAGAATAGCTAAAAATCTTGGCTTTGAATACCTTGTTGTTCTTGATGATGATTATACCCATTTTAATTTTAGATTTGACAAAGATTTTAAGTACAAGTCAATTCCTATTACTGATATGGATTCAATTTTAGGGTCAATGATAAATTATGTTGCGACTACCCCCGTAGACGCTGTATCCTTTTCACAAGGAGGAGACTTTATCGGTGGTAAAAGTGGCTCAATGGCACAAGCCGTAAAAACAAAAAGAAAGGGAATGAACCTCTTTGTTTTTGAGACCAATAAACCCGTGACGTTTACTGGAAGAATTAACGAAGATGTAAATATGTATTTGAGAGAAGGTTCTCTTGGTCGTATTATTCTTACTACGACACAGGTTTGTTTGGAGCAACTAACCACGCAGACAAACAAGGGTGGATTAACCGATATATACTTAGATAAAGGAACAGATGTAAAAAGCTTTTATTCAGTAATGGTGAACCCTTCTTCTGTTAAAATAAATCTTATGGGGAATAAACACAGAAGACTGCACCACGTTATAGGTTGGAACAAAACAGTCCCCAAAATAATCAGACAGGAATATAAGAAAATAAACGCTTAGCGTATACTGTAAAAATGACAGAAGAAACCCCAGACAAAACCAATACAGAGCAAGTGGGAGAAAAGCGAGATAGCAAAGGTCGTTTTGACAAGGGGCACAAGCCTACGGGTGGCTTTGATGTTAATCCTCAAAACCGTTCAAACGGTGCGTGGAAAAAAGAAGACACTCCACGCTTCAAATTGGAGGAGATGATGAAGCTTTCCAGTTCAGAGCTAGAAGAAATAAGTAAAAACAAAACCGCTCCGTTATTTGAAAGAAAGTTAGCAACAGCTATTAACAAAGGTCAGTGGAAAGAAATAAGAGAGATGATTCACGAAATCTACGGAACGCCTAAAGGAACACTTGCATTAACAACCAAGAGACCTCTTGACCAAGAAACTATCCACCATACCGTTTCTTTTATTCTAGGTGATGATAAATAGAGAAAAACTAATTCCGTATGTAGAGGGTGCGTTACAAAACGACGAGGAGAGCGTCGCTATTGTCAGGGAAGTGCTAAGACCCCTCGCTACAGACAGCGTAGATGAGATATACGAAAAAATCTCTATCTTTATACGCCTCGTTTTTCTAAAGTCATTAAGTTACAAAGACGCTCCCTTTCATATTGAAATAGACAAGGCTTATGCCAAACAAGTTCACTCACTTCTTACGACAGGCAAACCTTTTTATCAGGGAATTATTATTGTCGGCTATAAAGAGAGCGCAAAGACTTCTCGTGTTAAGTTCAACGAGTGTTATATATCTTTGTACTTGCCAGACGTTATAGATTACACACACGTTGTTTCGGAGAGCATTAAAAGTGCAGAGCAGTTCAATATGGACTTGTTCAACATTCTCGCTTTTTCCAGCGTCAATACTTTCTTTCCTAACACTATAGAGGTAAGTCAGAGACCAAAGAAAAAAGAGAGCCAGACAATGAATAAGTTTACCACTTCTCAAGGGGTAACCTATTCAGCAACCGCAGCAAGAATTACTACCCGTGGTGGTGTTCAAGTAGACGTTACAGATGACGGTGACGTTGAAACTAAAAGACCTAAGAAAGTTATTTTTGATGACATAGAGACAGAGGTCACGGTACGCTCCTATACGACAACCCAACAGATTGGAGATGTTATGAACGCCACAATAGATTCACTTGACCAAGTGTCAGGCTTTTGGGTTCTTATCGGAAACTACTTTTCGCTTCGTGGAAATATCCACAGAATTATACAGAAGCACAGAGATGACGATAGGGTATTCAAGTTACTAATCCCCATTGTTGATACTTCTGGTGCTCCTACTTGGGAGGGAAAGTATGTGCGTACAGACAAAGAGGAGAGGGAGCTTTCTGAAAAGGGAATTGTTCGTGCTTCGGTAGAAACAATCCAACGGAACAGTGAAAACTTTCAAACGGAGTTTTTGAATAACCCTAAAAGAAGTTTGGTGTACTTCGGAGATGATGTTGTTGCAGGACTAAAAGAGGAGGGACTTGTTGGAGAGGAAAACAGAGATGAGACAGGGCTTCTTACTATCAAAGAGCCAGAAAAAACAGGCGTGTATATTATTCCTGTGGATTCAGCAAAAGGAACGGGCGGAGACCAATCAGCTTTTGTTGTTATACGCAAAGACGGTATTCGCTATGAGGAGGTGGCAAACTTCAAGAGCAATACTATTAAGCCAGAAAACTTTGCTCCGTATACCGCAAACATAGCACGTCTATACAATACTGCTCTTGTCATTCCTGAAAACAACTACCCTGGGAACGAGTTTATTGCGTTCCTGTTGCCTCTGTACAATCACATTTATATTGCAAGGACAGATATAAACAAACAAGGTGAAAAAGTTTATGAGTACGGTGTACATACAAACTTAAAAACAAAACCCGACTACTTCTTAACGGCAAAAAGATTATTGAAAGACCTTCTCATAACCGTTCACAGCAAGATTTTGTATAACCAGATTCTAGAATATCCAGCAGACGATATTCACTCTGTTGTACAGAAAGACGGAAGCGGTGGTCACTTTGATATCCTCATGGCTTTTGTCATTGGACTGTGGAAAGCCCCAACAATAGGGCAAGAAGTGTCAGGAGACCAAAGGATAGATGACAGGATAAGAGATATCGCAAGAAGTATTTATGCGACAGATACAAACAACAGATAAATAAGTTATAATAATTATATGGAAAACGATTTTACACCAGAGCAAAAAAAGGAGTTCAACGAAGCATATTCATATTCAGACGGTGCGGAGATTACCGAAGAAGAACTAAAAACAGCTCGGGATATGTTTGACACCCCAGACAAGTTTCGGCTTCTAAGAAAGATACTTCAAGTGTTTACAACAGAAGAAAGAGGCATCACATATGCAAGCGTTCAATCTTTAGTTAAGGCAGACCAGAACGAGCTTAACGCATATGCTATAGAGAGCGCAGTTCAACACCTTGCACAGGAGAAAGTACGTCAGTCTCTTTTGTCTTTCTATTTAAGGCTAAGAGATAAAGAGGTGAGCCTTTTGAAAAAGAAGTTTACTGAAAAAAACAAGAAAGACTTTGACGAAAAAAAGAAGACAGAGGAGTTTTTGGAAGAAAAGGAAAAAGAAGAACGAGGTGTGGGGATAAACTTATAGATAAAAAGTTGCACGTTTTTATCTGTGATATATAATTACTGTAACGGGTTGCTGGTTGCCGTGTAAAAACCTTCTAAGTGTAAAAAGTTGGGAGACCTTACAAAAACTTCCTTAATCCAATCACATATAATGCCAAAAGAAAACGAGACCGAGAATGAAGTGTTAGACACAAAAGAACCAAAGGAGGAAGTCAAAGAAGAAGAAAAACTTTCTACAGAGGAACTTAAAACCAAAGCGGAGGAACTAGAGGCAGAGCTTCGAATTGCTCGTAAAGAACGAGAAGAATTAGAGCTGTCTACTAATTACACACGGAGAATTGAAAAGGCGGAAGAAAAGTTGGCTTCTTACAGAGAAGTACCACAACCAAATACTCCTCCTCAACAAGATACTGATGTGCGAGACCTACTTGCTTTGGCAAAAAGTGACATAGCAGAAGATTCAGAGGAGGCTCAAATTCTAAAGAGGTATAAAGACGGAGGCATAATTAAAAACTATGGCGAAGGAATTAACCACGCTGGCATTAAGGCGGAGTTCGCTCTCTTAAAAGAGAAGAACACGGCTAAAACTGTTGTGGACGAAAACGATACTGACGAATACCTTAAAACTACGAAGGAAATTATCGCAAGCTACAGGGCAAGCGGTACAGTTCCCGAAGACCCAAAGTTACGCAAAGCAATCGCAGACGAGAACTTGAAGGAAATGGGGGTATAGAAAGCGAGTGAATAGCCCAACGGTAACTCTTTACTGTTAGATTATTAACCTATTCACTTAAAAAAATGGCAGACATTCCACTGAACGTACAAAAAAGAGCGATATTCTCACAAGAGTTTCGTACTCTTATTGAATCCAAGAACATTTGGTCAGAAGTAGCGACTAAACTCGTTGCAACTGCAAAGAACATTTTCTCACCTTTCACAAGCGTTACTGCAGCGAAAGCCCACCTAACACCTTGTGTAGTTCCTATCGGAGTACTCACTGTTGGTTCTGATGAGTTGGTTCTAGATAGATTGATTGGTAACGCAATCACAGATTGTGAAGAAGAACTTTCGTACGCTAACTTTGATATTATCGGACACATTCGAGGAGACTTGTATGCGTCTGTTCAAAGAAAAGCGAACGTACTAGCTACTGCAGATATTCTCGCTGACGCAACCGTTGTCGCTGGAACTGTAGAGCTTGGGACTGCAGCCGCAGTTCGAGCATTCCTTATCGGTATCGGTGCTGACACAAACAGCAACGCAGTTGGTCTACGAACACGAGTAGACGGTGCAACTGTTACAAGAGCACCACGACACGGAAAGCCGTTTGTCGCAGCAGGTCGCTCGGCTTTCGTTCAAATTATCAGTCAAATTTCTGGTGTAGTTGCACAATCAAGCCCTGGGTATGGACTTAGTTACGGTGACGTAGTAGAAACTCCTTACGGAGTAACTGTTATCAACCTCGGAGATTCTGCAGTAAATCCCCTACAGCTTATCTACGGAGTGGCAGGAGTTCCTACTCTTGGCTACCGAGAAGATATGATTGATGTTGGTATGGGCGAAATGACCAGCACAGGAGTTTATTCTGGCTATACAGACCTTGACCTTGAAGACGGAGACCCTATCCTGAACAAGACTTGGTATATGTACGCACAAACAAAGGGTCGCAACGGTATCTTTTCAAACGTTGCTTCACTTGTTAGTCAGCAACTTGCGGTTATCACAGCATAGTTTCTTAGAGCCTCCGAAACCTCGGGGGCTTTATAGAGCCTATAAAAATAAAAGTTGATGAACATTACACAAATCGTAGACAAAATTGTTAAAGAGGCAGATGTTAATCCTGCCGAGTATTTAGTGGCAGACAGAATTGACGATATCAACGAGAAGTACCTAGAAACAATCGAGCTGGCGGTGCAGATTGCTTCTACCGAACCCATTTCAGGAGATGAAATTGTATCGGAGGAGTTTACGGTGGCATTGGGGAGTAATGAGTTTTTGAGAACGATAAAGAATATCTTTCTTTTCAGGGTGGACTTCAAAGCAGAGGGAAGTAACCTGTGGACACGAGTTGAACGAGACCAGTCACGCAAAATAGGCAGAAGTTTTTGCGGTTGTGGAATTAGGGTCTTTGTAGATGAAAAGCGTGTCTTTGTAGAAGAAGGAAAAGTTGGAACAATTAGAGTGACGTATGCAAGAGGAGACATTACAACCTTTGTTCTTTCTGATTATGATGCTTACGACCCTCCTTCACCAGATTGGCTCCCAGAAGTGTTCCACCCTATTTTGTGGCTTGCTCCTGCTCTCGCACAAGCGGAATACTATAAAAAAGACAGAGTTCAATACTTACGAGACAGGTTAGCAAGGTTAGAGACTTTGTTTTATAACCACTATTCCCGAAACGCTATTCAGAACAGCAGGTTTGAAACGGGAAACGAAAACGGAAACTATCGTTAATATGCCGAAACAAGAAATACAGTTTCATAAGACAATGAACATTGACAAAAGGAACGGTAATTCTGCATACCTCATTAAGAACGTAGCTGACGCTGGTATAAAAGGACTTTATCCAAGCAGAGACTTTGCCGTTAAACTCCCTGACGTACCTACTCTAAAACCCACAGGAGATATCGTGTATATATCTGGTCGTGCATACACATTCCCTGCTTCTGCAAATCCTAGAGTTGTTGTAAAGTCTGGCGTTAATGCTTTTTTTCAAACGTACAACACCTATAGAGTAGGAAGCGACACGGAAGTGAATACAGCAGATGATTATGATATTACTGCTCTTACGGAGGTGTGGGGTGACGACAAAACCCCTTACTTTGTAGACGCATATAATGACGGAACGTTTGACGCTCGTGTCCTCTCTTTTAACGACAACAATGCAGGAGTTACAGAGCAAGGTCTTTTTTCAGAAAGTGCTGATGTTGTTATCGGCAAGTTTGACGGAGTAAGTGTGTGGTGGGTAGGTTCAAAAATATGGAGACAACTTTTGGGTAATGACCCTCAATTGGCTATGGCAGACACAGGCTTTTCATCTCCTGACTTCATAGACTTTTGGAGGGATTACTTGGTTATTGCAGACCACAGGAGTGAATACGGAACTACTGTATATTTTTACGACAAAAGTTCTTCTACGTTCTTTTCTTCAAGAATAAATATGGTCAATTCTCACCTGCTTGGGTTTGGAAATATAGACGGGCAACTCACAATGGTGACTTGTGTTCCTAACCCTGGGGGTAACGAGCGAGATGTACCGAGTAAAATAGTGGTGTCTGCATATAACGGAGTGGAGTTTGTGGAAATAAACGAGATTACAGGTGGTCAAAGCCTTGTGCGTAAGTCTGCAACAGAAAGACAGGGAACAAGTTGTCACGTCTTTAATAACTACATGCTATTTGGTGTAGAGGATAATGACAACACAATACTTAACGCAGACCTTGCTCAAAACTATCTCTACAAAGTATACAAGGACGGCTCTCTCCAAGTTTTGACACTTCCTCCTGATTCTCCTGCAACGGTTGTCTACTCAAACAACGAATACATTGTCTATTCAGACGGAGAGCAAGTGGTTAGACACAACGGTGGAGACCCTAGCGTGTTCCCAGAGTTCTCGGATTATACCGTGACAGAATACATCACAAACTTCTACACAAACCCATACAACCACCACAAGCTCTCTGCTTTCAATATTGCTTTTGAAAAACTCTTTGTCACACAGACAGACCCAAACTTTGCAGAGCTAGATGTGTACTATCGCACAAGCTCACTAGAGGATTGGACTTTGCTTGGAAATGTAACAGCAGAGAAAGTTATCGCTAACGTCAATAGGCGTGCAGACGCAAATAGCCAGACACCACTTCTCTTTTCACAGCGTTATCAGTTTACCAAAATGCCTGACGGCTCGTCTTTGCCAGAGTTTAATGAGATTCAGTATAAGTTTCATTCTCAACACGGCTTTTCAGTTATCGGTGCGTGGCACGAATACGATTACATAACCCGAAACACGTTACTATAAAGCTATGAACCAAGAGCAAAAAATAAACGAATTAGAAAGGAGAGTGAACGAACTGGAGAATCCCCAGAAACTCTCTGACCAGTTTATTGAAGCAATAAGAACTGCTGGCTTTTTGCAGTTTGTTAAAGAGCTTGTTATCTATGCTGGGCCAAGTGCTAGAGCATTCCCTAGTATCTTTGTAAATATCCAATCTAAAATATACTCACTCTTGGCAGAAAACCCTGCAAAGTATAGTGAGTGGTACAAAAAGGCAAGCGCAACACTCTTATACTCCCAGAATAACCTTGCTAACGGACAGCAAGTATACCTCCACTCAACAGGCACACTTCCTGCTCCTCTTTCTGACGTTGCTCCGTATTGGGTAACGGGAGTAACGGGAAACTCCTTTAGCGTTGAAAGCCCTGCTGGCGGTGGTGCTATTACTATGACAAACAGTGGAATCGGTACTCATTATTGGTCAGACTTTTAATATGGACAAAAAAGAACAACTTAAAAAAATCAAATCTACGGTAGAAAACTACAATGAAGGGCATCTTTCTGCCGACTTAGGTTATAAGTTTCGCACCCGTGATTTTCTCAACGTAGTTTTCTTGTATAAAAATAAAGTTAGCGTGTCTCAACCAGACATTCTCGGAACGAATAACAAGAACACACAAACCAACGATATTGAATCTGCTGTAGAAAAGATTAAGGAGCAAATCCGCCTTGACTTGAAAGATATGAACTTCATTGTCCATAACGCTTCTTCGCTTTCTCGCTTCGTAGTAAAAGCAGCAAACAGAAAAATGCTTAAAGACAACAACTTTGCTGTAACGATTGATGAAATACCAGACAACGCTGTTGATTTTGGTTCAGGTTTTTTGAAGATATGGACTTATGATAAAAAACTCAAGATGAAGTCAATAGACCCGTATTACATGACCTTTAATCAGTATGACTTTGCGAGCGGTATTAAGGTTGAAAAGTTTAGAAAAAGCATACGGGCTATTATTGAAGACAAAAAATACAATGCAGACGAACGCTCACTCCTCTCCAAGAAATACAAACCAGAAGATTACGACAGCGAGCTTGTTCTTCATCAGGGGGTGCAAGATTTTCCTGACGGTACTCAACGAATCACTGTCGGGGATTTAGAGAATGACCTCGTTTTTTACGACTACACAACAAAGAAAGGAGACGAGAAAATCATCTCGTATTTTAAGTACGACTATGAGAAACGCAAGGGCTTTCCTGACGCTCTTGGTATTGGTTGTTATGAGAAAGTGTTTAATAAACTTGTACAATCTAAAGTAAACCGAGAACGTATGGATAAAGTTCTCGAGGTTGCTTCCAAACTTCCGTTTCAAAAGCAAATGGATAACGAGCGAGACAATTGGGCTGGTAAAGAAGTGGTAAAGCTAGAGACCTCCGCAATCCTCGGATATAAGACACACCCGATTCAACAACTGGACACGGGTGGGGTAAAACAGGCGAACTTGATATCTTCACAGCTTAATGGGATTATCGCCTCTATAGGCTCGGATTTGAACGTATCAGAGGCACTTCTAGGTAAAACACTACCCTCGGGAACGTCTGGGGTTCTTGGAAACTTACTTACAGAAAACTCCAGTACGGTCTTTAAGGATAAACAAGAGGATTATGCAAAAATGCTTAACCTCGTCTACACCGAAAGGGCAAACTCTTATCTTCTCCAAGTCTTTGATTCTAACGACGACCTTCGAAAGTATCTTGACCCTAACGATATTCGGGTTATAGAACGCTCTGTCATAAATTATTTAGTTGCAGACAAGCAAGTGGACGCTGCAATAAACGGAGTACCCTTTTCACGGGCAATCGCAGAAATTGAGGTAAAAGAGGACATAAAAAAGTCTAAGAAACTTATTTCAGGACAGTTACTTGATACATTACGAGAAGAAGTCAGAGGCATTGAAACATATATCTCTGGGGAAAACTTCTCCAAAGCGCAAGCGGTTGCATTCCTTCGAGAGCTTAGAAGTGTATACGCAGGAAACCCAGCACTTCTTCGAGACCCTGTGTTCGTTGAAATGCTAAAGAAAGAAGCGGAGTTTGATAGTGGCATTTCAGGAGTAGAGATTGACCAGCTATTAGAAAAAATTGGAGAACAGGTAACGCCAACAACCGAATAATATGGAAACAACACTTAATAAAGCAGAAATAGTTGCACGTGCAAAAAGAGCGTTAAGGTCGTCTCAACAGCAACTCGCTAACGCACAACAGCAGGTCATTACACCTGCAGGGACAGACATTTCTCAAGTAGACCCCGATACTTCTGTTGTACCAGACTTCACTCTTTCCGCACCAACAACACTTCCTCCTCTTACTCTTACTCTTGAAAGTCAAACGAGCGAAACGAGTTCAGCATTACCACAAGCGAGAGAAATAGACCGTGTTACAGAAGAAATCCGCACTCTTGAAAGCCAAATGGCAAACAGAGAGAACGAACGTGCTCTGGGGTTTGAAACTGCTGGTATTTGGGACGATATGCGGAGACTTAACGAACTTAACGCCTCTCTCCGTCAAGCGCAAGACCGCAAGATAGAAATACCCGTAGAGGTAAGGCAACAGTTGCGTGGTCGTGGAGCTACTACAACAGAGTTTAACCAGATGACAACTCCACAGCTAGAAAATGCTGCACTTCAAGAGCTTACTGCTTCAAGAGCTTCTTCTCGCTTAACTGATTCTATTAACTTAAACCTTGCACAAGTAAATCAGGTGACAGACGCAAAAATTGCCGAAGATAAGATTTTCTATCAACAAAAAAACTCATACCTGACAGCTCTTCAAACCTCATACGGAAATATTGTTTCAGCCGAGCAGAGCTTTAGGTTAGAAATAGCAAAAAGTACGAACGACTCTCTACAGAAACAATCAGAAGCACGAGCAAGGGTACTTCAACAGCAAATGGATATCGCTATAGAGCGTGGAGACTTTTCTGGTGCTCAACGTATGTACGAAACACAAAATGTTGATACTGCTTTTGGAATAAATCAATCTAATTCAGATAAGATTACTCAAGAAGGAGAAACACGAAAAGCAGATGTTGCTATTGGAGTTGTGACGACTATTAATGCGATACTCAACTCAAAAGGTCTCAAAGGGCTAGTAGGACCGAACCCGTTTGCTCGCATATCATATAAACCAGGGGCGGTTACTGACCTGAGTACAAAAATAGATAACTTTACTTCTGTAGAAACCTTGCAAACACTCTTAGACCTTAAAGCAGAAGGCGGTACTCTTGGAGCACTTTCAGAAACAGAGTTGGAAATACTTCAAAACGCTGCAGTTGCAATTACCAGAAACAAAGACGGAACAGTTAAAATGACAGAGGCAGGATTTAGGGAGGTTATGAACGCTATGAAAACCGCTTCTCAAAAAGTGTACCTTGCCTCAAATGGATATAATGGAGCGACTGTTAAGGAAATGGATTCTAGTGTTGTGAATGCTCTTTATGAGGCAAAAAGAAATGAAGTAAAAGAGAGGGTAAATGACACCAATTTCTTTGATTCAGAAATTAGAGGAACGGTCTCAAGTGTTATCAGGGAGTTTGAGGGCTTTTCTTCTACTGCTTACCCCGACGCAGGTGGTTGGGCTATCGGCTTCGGCTCACAAAC
>JGI1221J11331_1000444_pt1 | contig 13535 bp, 9 predicted proteins | sample LakVidmifraction_4_FD_11331 | JGI IMG/M metagenome (IMG submission 11331) | reverse complement strand
AATCTTTGCCGCTCTCTTCATTACGCCTGTCTCATCGGTACTCGTTTACCAGATGGTCTATTTTGTAAACCCAGATAGCCGATGGTGGGCTGCTAGCATCCCTGGCATGCAGTACTCTTTCATTGCCGCTTTGATGATATTAACGACGTTGACGGTTCGATATAAAGAATTATCCCCTCAAGCCGAATGGAAAAAGCAGACAGTATTCAAATGGATGTTAATAATACTGGTTATGTATGGAATTATGATTAATTTTGCGGTTCTCCCTGGAGTTCATAAAACATTCACCTACGATTTCGCCAAACTCGTAATAATTATTCTTGCGGCCTACAAACTGATCAATTCGGAAAGATCTCTGAACGCATGCCTGTGGGTTTATATTTTCGGTGTCACATACATAGGATACATGGCGTATTCCGTCGGCAGGGACGATCAGGGGCGAGTCGAGGGCATCGGTATGATCGATACTGGCGGTGACGGTAACATGACCGCTGCAGCGATGGTTCCCGCATTGATTATTCTCACTTACATGGCTTGGCTGGGTAATAAGAAAATTAAAATTTTAGCGGTTTTTTGTGGCGCCTTAATTGCTAACGGCATTGTTCTGATTAACAGTCGGGGTGCATTTCTTGGAGCAGTAGTGGGCATATTATTCTTTCTTTTTTATATGATTTTTTCGCGACACCAACGAAAAGGACAGAGAGGGACCGCAATTTTGATTATTTTGGGAGCCCTCGCTGGCTCAATTTACGTTGCCGACGACGCATTCTGGTCTCGTATGGAAACGCTGCAAGACGTTGATGATGGAGGAAAAAGTGGTTCTCATAGAATAGATTTCTGGATGGCAACGTTTGATGTATTGGAAGATTATCCGTTAGGTGTGGGTATCCAGGGCTTCATTGAATTGAGCCCAAATTATCTTCCGGAGCACTATTTTGAAGGTCGAACGAGAGGCAAGGCAACTCACTCTACTTGGTTTCAGGTTCTTTCGGAAATTGGGTGGCTAGGCTTCTTTTTCATGTTGGCGCTCCTCATTTCTACCTTTAAGCTGTCTCTGAACACCAAGCGGTATTTAGTTAATGTCGAAAACTACGATGCTTATTTTAAGGTACTCGCTTTGGAAGGAGCTTTATTAAGCTTTCTGGTCGCGGCCAGTTTTATCGATCGCGCAAGATCTGAGATGCTCTATTGGCTGATCCTTTTTATTGCGATAGCTTCCAATATCTATCACCTACGTTCCGTCGAAACAGAAAGAAGAAAATTGAAAATTTTTGACCGACGTGTACCTATCACACAGTATAAGAGTGAGAAATGAGCACTCAGTGTACGCCGCTCAATGTTCAGTACGTAATCTTTAGAATGCAAGGCGATAAAATATTAAGAGAGCAGCTTTTTAGGGAAATTACTGAAACATTCGCCAACGCGTTTTCGCAAGATAAAATGATAGATTCCTGCATGCGCTATTATAATGGCACCAAAGGAATATCCGGCCCATGAGTACCGTAAAAAAACTGTTCCGTAGTTCCGGACTGTTAGTGGGGATCCGCCTTTTTCAGCGGTCGCTCGGTCTTATAAGCACACTGATCCTTGCTAGATTGCTTACGCCTGGGGATTTCGGGGTTGTTGCAGTGGCGGCGCTGATTATTCATTTTTCAGAAGTCCTTTCAAACACAGGTATTCAGCAGTATATAATACAAGCCGACGAGGCGAGCAATGAGACAGTGAATACCGCATGGACGCTTGATTTACTTTTGAAAGCGTCGGTTTGTGCGCTTCTCTATTTAGCGCTTCCGGGCATCAACTGGTTCTATGACGACCCGAACATTATTTACGCCGTTGGAGCCCTTATTCCCGTCATTTTAATAAGGGCAATGACAAACCCAGAGCTTCATGTGCAGCGCCGGAACTTGAGCTACGGGGTTATTTTCAGAATCGGAGTGATTTCGAAACTGATTAGCTTTGTAGTAGTAGTGACTGTTGCGTTACTGACACAATCATTCTGGGCAATCATTGTCGGAGATCTTGTTGCAAGTATCGTCAGCGTTTCACTGAGTTACTATTATTGCGCCAGGCGCCCACGCTTGTCGTTGCGGAACGTTAGCAGGCAGTGGCTATTTTCAAGGTGGATGTTGGCAAGGGGGAGCATTGGATACCTTCGGGCACAGGTCGATACACTACTTATTTCACAATTCTACTCGCTTTCCCAACTGGGAAAATTCAACATCGCGAGAGAATTTACCATCATGCCAGCGAATGAAGTTATTCAGCCTGCAGTTGAACCGCTACTTGCAATGTTTGCCAGCGTACGAACAGACCGTAAAAAAATGGCACAGCAGGTCTCTCTTGCATTTTTGGTAATCTCGATATTTACTGCACCGTTTGTTGCTTTTATTCATCAGTTTTACGAGCCAATTGTTTTCTACCTCTTAGGAAAGAATTGGATTGAGGCCGCTCCGCTGATGCAGGCGATGACACCTCTTTTGTTTGCATTTGCTCTTGGAGGCATTCTTAATAATGTCTGCTTTGCGCTGGCAAAGGTAAAAATCGTGTTTTGGTACGACGCTGTATCTTTAATACTAATTTTTGGAACGTTACTTTCCGCTAAAGGTCTTGATCTCACTAATTTCATCTGGTTAAGAAGCTTCATCGGCCTTGCTGCGGTTGTTATCTTTCTTTATATCTGCAGCCGCCTTATAAAGGCACGGTTTACACTTCAGATAATCCTTTTAATTACTCCGTTGATAGCGTCTTTTGCTGCTGCCTCATTGGCACACCTCCTGATTTTTCAGCACAGTTTTCTATCGCTGCTCTTTAGCGGTGTAGTCTTTGTCTTTTGCTACGGTAGCGTGATGTTGGTACTGGCGAGTTTTCTATCAAAACGCAGCCCTACCTGGGGTTATGTATACCAATATAGCCTGAAATTATTTGGCCAGCTGAGCAAGAAATTCAGAACTCACTGAATTCGATTGAAAGGAGCTTCATGAAAATCGCGATATTCAGGACAGATTCCTCTACGCAGGATCCAGCCTCCTATAACTCCCAGGAAATGGGCTTGGCAAAAGGGTTCCAGAAGCACGGGCACACCGTCGACATAATCATGGCGTCTTCCAATGATCGATACAGTGAGAAAATCGTAGAAGGAACTGAAGATGCTATTAGAGTTATTGAACTGCCCTTTCGTTTAATCCCTGTGCTCAATGAGCCGGTTTACTTAAAAGTTGACAGGCTGCTGGTAAAAGGGCAGTACGATTATGTGCAAATTAACGAAGAAGGGAATTTTGCGTCCTATCTTATCGCTAGGGTTTGCCATAGACAGGGCCTGAGGTTTGGCATATATCAGGGGATGTATCGGATTTTATCAGGCCGAAAATGGGCCCTGTATGAAGCAATTCACCATAAGTTTTTTCGCCCTATGATTCGAAAACAGTCGGTAGGTGCGTTTTGTAAGACTAGTGAGGCAAAGAGTTTTTTGAATACAAAAGGATATCAAGAGAGCCACGTGGTGCCAGTTGGACTGGACTTTTCCAAATTTGAAAATCGCAAGAATCGTGATTGGAGAGCCCACCTAAAGATCGGAGTAGATGAGCAATTGGTCTTGTACGTGGGGACACTTGAGCAACGCAGGAACCCCTCGTTCATTGTCGAGTTGGCGAGCAAGGCCCGGCCTGACCAGCACTTTGTCATAGTGGGGGAGGGGCCCTGCCGCGCTGAAGTTGAGGCAGTGCAAAAGGAACGTATTCTTAACAATCTTCATTTGGTCGGTAGGCTGAGCCAGCGAGAGCTGCCTGCTCTTTACGAGCAGGCAGATGTATTCATTCTACCAAGCGATTACGAAATCTATGGAATGGTAGTGGCTGAGTCCCTCTTTTTCGGCACGCCCGTGGTCAGTACAAGAACCGCAGGGCCGGTAGACATCATTGAGGGAGAAATTCAAGGCCGCCTCATACCAACTCTGGATGTGCATGAGTGGCTCACTGCACTCGATTTTTACGGTACGTCGTCCAGCGATGTACGCAGCAATGCTGAGCGCGCAAGCTATGCCACAAAGCGATTTGACTGGGCAATAATTGCTCGGGAATACGTTGGACTTATTACTTGAACGCAGGCTCCGAGCGTTGAATAAAGAATTGCGATATTTTAGACAGGTGAAGAATGGTGTCCCCCAGGCGTTCTGGTTGGAGGCACCTGATCCACGCTTTTTATAGTGTCGGCATGGAATGAGCAAGGGTTGTGCTTTGTTGAGCTAAAGGCGGTGGTCGATTGTGTAGAAGATTGTGAGACCCAACACGCGATTAAGGGGTTAATGACTTAAGCGCGGTAGCAGCGCGTTCTTTGTGAAAGGCGATCCGGCTCTAATGAGATAGTTTATCTTATGTGTTAATTTGTAGTATTTTTTTCTTCGCTAGGATTTTAATCAAACTCTCATGATAGTCTGCATGCAATGTATATTAAACAGGATACGCAAAATGAGTACGATTGGCTTCTTTTCGAAGGTCGGAACAACAGTATTGGTTCTCGCTCTATGGACTAATTCAAGCTTCGCTGAGATTGTGCTGGAAGATGACTTTAATAAGCACGAAGATTGGCACAGCGGCTTGCCAGAAAACGATATGATCTATTCCGTTGGAAGTCCAGACCATGCTCAGCATTCCTTTAACAACGCAATACTTCCTGATGGTTGGTTCTCTATAAGGCAAGAGCCACACTGGTCTCCCTCTAAGGGCTATCCGGACGGGCATGAGATGATAGAGGTGCTAGCGTCCAACACGGATAAGGCGCGAGGCGGAACAGGTAAGTCGTTCGTTAAGTGGCGGGATTCGCAAACGATGACTGGCGGGGCGTGGTCGTCCGATGGTCTCGCAATGTACTATTTGCCGGACAGGCCAGAGGTCCCTAAAGATGGTCTTGAAGAAGTTTATGCAGAGTTCTACATAGCCTTTTCTAATGAGAGCAGCGGTTCTTACTACGCAGATGCTTTTGGCTCCGGTAAGCTTTTCAGAATACTTCATTGGGCAGGCGACCGAGACGCGGTTTACTCCTACTTTAACGAAGATCAGGTGCCCGCCATTGGATGGCAAGCGGGGGCGAGCAGCATCAAGTACGGTATCCGAAACTTCCTGTCGTTTCTAGCAAAAGGTCCCAAATTAGACCCTGGGAAAGTTACCGGGCTCCCTGTGCAGCTACAGAAAGGCTCAAGCATAAGCCTACCCTATAGCCCTTCCGTTATGAAGGGTATGGGAGCAGGCGGTACTGATACGGTTCTACAAGATAAAAAGAATGGCGGTTTTATCACGTCCGGACCTGTAGCGTTGGATCAAGTGTTTGGAGATGAGACGACTTGGACGAAGATTGGCTTTTACGTGAAGTTAAACAGCGCTCCGGGTGTTTACGATGGTGTCGCCATGCAGTGGATTGATGATAAGCGTACATTTGCCAATGAGACGATAGCTTGGATTCAGCCAGGGTATCCGATGGCTAAGTGGAACTCTGTCTTGATCGGGGGTAACGACCACTTTTCTGCTCGCCCGAACGAGGAGCACTATCAAGAGTGGTGGGCGATTGATGATCTCGTTGTTCGAAATGATATTCCTGCTTACCTGAAATCAGATCAACCCAGCCCCCCCAGACCACCATTAATTAATGTTGATTAATTGGACAGTCGTTTCAGAAAAGAAAGGTTTTTTAGAGCATCCCCTCCTCCAGCATTGGACGAGGGAGGGAATATCTAATTTTCTGTGTGGTCTTTTAGTTCGATAGAAGGCTTTAAAGCACACCATAAACTTTTTGAAAGCCCTAATACCCTACCGGCTAAATAGGCAATATCCAGAATATAGATTGATGGTAAAATTCGGATGTTCTTTAAAAGATATTTTGATCTAGATAATCTTTTCAAGCTGAAAATAAATGGTATGACAATTATAGTTGATAAGGACATATAGAAGACAATATGAGATTTTAGTGGGATGCTCGCCAGAAAAAAAATCAAACTTATAATTAACGCAATCACCAAATAGAATGTAGGATCTTTTTTTGTTTCATTCCAGTTTTGGACGTAGTTTTCGGAGTGCCAAATCTGTCGTAAAAAAAAACGTTTAAGCGTAATCGGGTTTCCGAGATGTATTACATTTAAGGTAGAGCTCATTTTTATATAAAAATTCATTTTCCTAAGTGACACTGAAAGTTTAGTGTCTTCCCCTGAAGTAACTTTCTCATCGAACAATCCCGCTAGTAAAAAATCTTTTTTTCTAATAAAAATGCAACCGCCTACAAGATCTTTGGGAGGTTCTTTGTTTTCCAAGAGCCATGCCTTCTCAACCCAAAAAGGAACAGTCCGGAGGTCATAGCCCCCTCCATAAACATGACCCTCATTAAGGAGTAATTTTGATCCGCGTGAAAGCCAATCAGTCGGCGCGACACAATCTGCATCAATGAATGCTAAGAGTACTCCTTTAGCCTGCTTCGCACCTGCATTTCTGACAGATCCAACCGGTCCAGATTTCTTTTCTATTACCTTAACATCGAAGTTTAAAGCAATTTTTTTTGTTGTGTCTTTTGAGTCGTTGTCTACAACGATAATCTCATATCTGTCTCTAGGGTAGTCTTGAGAAACTAGGGACTCTAAACATTGTGATATGTATGCTTCCTCATTGTAGGCCGGCACAATCACACTGATAAATTTAACGTCCATTTTTGTCCCTTTTGATGAGGGATTTGACGGCCTTAAACTTACCATTCTTGCTTTTCTCAATATTGTTCACAAAATTAATTTTAAAATGCATTTCGATTCCAAACTTGCTGTTAAGCTTCTTAAGAATTTTATCTTCAGGTATATAATCCTTTTCTGACCATTTCACGATAAGAATTTCGCAATAATCAATTTTATGTTGAATTATTTGGGCTTCTTTAATATTTTCAAAAAAACCAAAAATTTCTCCTGTTCTTCCAATTCTTCGACCATCTGGTGTATATATTTGGTCATCTACTCGACCAGTAATACTTTTTATAGAGAAATCATCAAGGCCTTCGGCCGTGTCCCCGATCTCATAGCGAAGCAGAGGCATAACAGTGTTCGTTAACGATGTTCCTATTATTCGGCCTGTTTTTGAAGTTAAACCATGGTCATCAATAATCTCATGTACACCTAGTATTGGATTGACGGTGTATGAAAGGTCTTGGTCTTGACCCGCGAACAAAATATATTCGGCAGTTCCGTAGTAGTCGTAGACCCTGCAGTTAAAAATTAGTTCTATAGTTTTTCTCTGCCAGCTAAATAATGTTTCTGAGTTTGTAACGATTATTTTTGGTTTAAAAGATGGCGATTTTTCACTTTCAGCATAGAGAGTTGCGAGGTTATATATTGCTGATGGGTAACCAATTAATTCATCTGGGTTGAGAGCCGCCAGTTCTTTATCGTAATGCTCTAGATTTCTGATGCTCAAATGGTACGTGGAAAAAATAGCTTGGTTTTCCGATTTATTAAACCGGTAGAATGGAGGTTTATTATCGACATAATTTTTAATAAGTCGCCCAGAAAAAGTTGCCCTTTTAGCGCCGAAGGCAACGCCATGCTTCATCTCATGAGAAACTAACAGAGCCATAGCTAACTGGTATGTGCTAGCGTCCATGTGGATGGTAAATGGTGTGCCTGTAGTACCACTGGTTTTCTGAGTAATATAGTTCCTTTGAATAGGATCAACCAAGCTCTCTATGTTCTCTATTACAGTTATTTTCGTGAGTATCGGAAGTTTTTGCAAATCCCCTTTACAAGAGACTTGCGTATAGTTGACTCCGTGTTCGGCAAAAAGCTTCTGATAAAAAGGTATATTTTTCCCGCAGAAGCGAACCATAGTCTCTATTTTTTCAGACTGGTAGTCTGTTTTCTCGCGTTCGTTGAGCGCATTAATTTCTTCGATTTCCCGAAGCGTAGAGCTTAACTGCTGATACCGCTTAGAAAACTGTAATCTACCAGAAAGGCTAACGAGAAAATCTTGAACCATCGGTGAAGACGAGTAATATATACGTTCCTTGATATTCACTATACTACCTCTGAATCCATATCCACACTTCTACTATCGCCAGATAGATAATAATCTATGGTCTTTATTTTACTAACCATATCCATAGTAGAGCCGGCGTCTATGTCATTTTTTTGATTAGAAGCGATGGTCATTAACATTCGCTCTTTGGACCATATTTCAGATTTTAGCGAGTGTATAGTGGTTTCGAAAAAGTCGCCTGAATATAAATGTTCATAGTTAAACCACCCGAGTTTAGGGCGTTTTTTATTTAACTTAAAAAAAGTTTTTTCGAAAATTATTCGTAAAATTCTTGAAAGCTCTTGAATAAAAATAGGTCGCTTCGCTCTTACCAAAGTAGCTGCCATTGGAAAATCTAATAAATCAGTATTTAGTTCCGAAATGACACTTTTTGTTAAACGATTTTGGATCCGTTGTTTGAAGGGAATGTTGTAGACTAGTTTAAGTAGATCTGGATGACTAAGGGGCGAGTAATACCCCTGAAAAGGTTTCGCCATACTTGGTTGTTTCATCATGTACTGACGACTAACGTGGTCATAGTTAAATTTCTCGAGCGCAAAAGAAAAATCATCATTATTTTTTAGATATTTATCTATTTTTTCATGTATTTCGTTAGTTATGGCGGCGGATGTTTGGCTGAATATCTTATTGCCTTTTTCGCTCGTGAACCAGAACGTTTTAGGCGTGGTTAAACGATTCTTAAAGTCGTTTATAATTTTTTCTTTTGAAACTATTTTGGGACTTATAAGATGTAAAGAATTAAAGGTTTTCTGAAACCGAGTTCCTACACTTGGAAACCCATTGTGCCCACCCAACCTGGCACCTATCACACCGCTGGTAATAGGTAAACATAACTGCTCGGATATTAATTTACTGGACAAATGCCAAATCGGAAATAGGCAGTGTCCGTGAAGTGACAACATTTCATCGAGCAATTTTGCATCTATCACCATTCCTTCTACATCTTTAAAATAGTGATCCCTTCGTACTGTACCAGAGAGCTTTTTGGCAATAGTGCATTCGCGACTGGACAAGTCGCCATGGGTATAGGCTGCCTTTATGGGGGATTTTCGTGGCGCTAGCAATGTTCTGGAATCCCAACCTGCCGACATCATTAAAACCATTGGACTGTAGGTTAGCATGATGTCACTAAGCAGCTTTGCGAATTTTCTGCCATTGTCTTCTACCGTTTCGGTGCTTGGTACTTGCGGCGTTACATCCGAAACGTGCTTCATTATCTCCAGAGATTGAATGTCCACCTCTAATCTTTGGTTTGGCAGTGTTTGCTGAACTTTTTCGAAAAAGGTGCTTTCTCCCAATGTATAGCCAAACGAAAGGTAGCAGTGAATCGCATCCCAGTCGGGGTTGTCACTGGCTCCGATCAAGTTTTCCAATCGATTCGATATCAACACGACGGAATGGCTTTTCCGATAGTAAACAGGTTCCGCACCGGCCAGATCGGATCTGACAATCAATTTTTTACTCGCTACAGAGAAAGTTATCGAAGATCCGTTGACCGGAGCGTCGAAACTGACGGTTTCGCTGTCCTTTCTTTCACCGAAGAAAAGTCCGAAGTCCCCAGATTCATGAGCTTCGTGGCGGATATAGAAAGGATTGATATCCTTCACTTGGAGGGACACTTTTGTATCAGAAGACTGTATCTCAGTGGTGTTCGTATCGTCTGTTCCAACGATCACGAGAAATGAGTTCGGCTTTAACATTAGGTGCTCTCTTTGTTCCTTGAGCTGATCTTGACGGCTGGATTTCCGCCCCAAATAGACCCTGATTCTTCAATAGGCCGGGTTAATACTGAGCCTGCAGCCACTATAGACTTGTTATTAACACCTGCCATTACAACGGCGTTATTACCAATCCAACAGTCTTCGCCGATCTTTACTTTCGTATATTTGCCACCTTGCTCTTGGATGGGGATTTGGGAATCGCGAAAATTGTGCTGCCCGTTGCCGCTTAGTATATGAACCCCACTACCTAGAAGGGTGTTCTCACCGATCGTACATTTTCCTATATTGCACTGCGGCCCAATGTACACGCCTTTATGAATAGACGTATCACGATGTGAGAGTACTGTTAGAAAGCCTATGAGGATGTCGTCGGAGGTATCTGAGCAGGCAAGCCGATAAAACGCGGCGCGGAAGTAAATGCCGACTTTTCCGGGAATCAAGCTAAGCGCCTGAGAGAAGGTCTGGAATGCACCGTCTGGATTGCCCAAGAAGCTGAGGACCAAGTAGAGCGCATAGAGAGGCAATGCGAGCAAAAGGAAGATATTTTTGAACGTTCTTTTGAGTTTCTGGCGCATGTTCAGGATCGATCCAGTCGCGCGTTCAACCAAAGCCTCTCGCGGGACGGTTTAAAGGTTAATAGAGCGCGTAGCGCGCGTGCCCCGATTCGTGCCATGAGGAGTCTCCATGTAAGGATCGGAGGCGTCCAATGTCGATGGGGGGAGGTTAACTGATTTTGTGTTAGCGGACTTGAAGTAGTTAGTAACTGGGGGCCATAATTTTGCATGAGAATGATGAGTATTCTGGAGAAATGACTCTCCCGGCTGTGCTGGAGTGTCCCCGTAAAGTCTCCGAGCCATTTTTGACCTAGTTTCCGATACTGAGCGGAGTTTTCATAGTCAAGTTCGGATGCCTGGAACATGAGCATAGCTTTTCGAACGTCTTGGGCTATCCAAGTGTCATTCGGAAATTCAAGCTGAGCATTATCGGCCATGAACGGGCGTTCATTTTTGAGCATCCAGTGGGTGTAATGTAGAAGTGATGCTTTGGTGTACTCATATTGTTCGTCTTCGCCGTCGAGCTGGCGTTTCAAATAAAGGTAGCGAAAAAGGGCGGCAAGGAGAACGAGATAGGACCATCTGTTTTCAACGTCGAGCAAATCCCGGTGCTCAATCACATCCAGAGGATGAATCGTTTTCCTGATCACCGTTTCAGCGCGCTTAAGCCAAGGTCCGTGTTCGTCAAGTATCCAAGCATCCAGAAGTGTATTCAGGTAATTCCCGGTTCCGCGGTTAAAAGAATATCGGTGGGTGGATATGTGCTCTCCGCGAATCAGTTTTTTTAGGGCGGGGATTTCTCTCTTCTTGAGAGCAAGTACTTGTTCAAGAAACCCGCCTTGGCCTTCATGGAGTGCTGTCATCCAGCGCGCAAGTTCAAGAACGGCCTGCCGTGATTTGTCGTTACCGGTAAGGTAGTGATGATAGAGAAGACCTGTTGAATAGCAATGCTCTTGAGCTGGGCCCCCGCCGGTTTGTCCTGGGGTAGAGCTGGTGTCATTGTGTCGGGAAAAGGTTCTATGGGTTGCGGTATACGCATCCAGATAGTGGTCGGTGTGCCAGAAAAGGCCGTTGTTATATTCTGATCGATCTTCATGGGTATGATAGATGTCGATGTCTACAACATGCCGTGCCAAATCGTCCATCAACTGAAACCAACGCTTATCACCGGTGAGGGCGAACTGTCTGGCGAAGCCGTATATTGGATCATACTGGTTGTTGTAATGAGATATGAACGGAGGCTCGCCCTCGGATTGGTAGAGAGTTTCATGGTCTGCGAAAATCTCACCAAAGTTACGCCAGCCGAATTCATCAATAACCTCTCTCTTTGCAAAGAAGTTAGAGCTTCCGTTTAGCCCTTCAGCTATGAGCTTGTCTAGAGTGCCCAGTTGAGTATTAGCACTGAACCATGGAATCGCATCAGCTTGCTCATAACACTCTGGAGTGAGCACCGGGACGAGAGGTGTATAGGCTGTGGCATGGATGCTGTTATTGGAGCTGTGCGCCATCAAGCAGTGGAGAGTTTTCTGTTCCCCACCCTGTAGCTCGTAGGCTTTTTTTGCATCTTTCGGGAACAGACCGATGGTTAGCGTGTTGCCTGTTTTGCGAAGGCTCGTTGGGAAGTTTTGCCAGAAGTCGCGTATTGCCACGTCGAGCTGTCCGCATTCATGCTCAATGCTAACCAGCGGGTTAGCACGTTCACCTTCATGTAGGAGCTCACTAGGGTTTGAGAGCCGGTAACCACAGAATCGAGTGCTGACTTCACCGTTGCAGTCTATATGATTGCGGCTTTGCCAATTCTCGCCGCCACTGGAGTCCTGATAAAGGTTGAAGTCGGTCAGGTGAAAAAAATCAGGCGCTTTATCGATAGCCTGCGGGGTCACTTGGGCCTCGCTCTGGTCTGGCAACGTTGTTTCTATGGCCAATTCCCGAAAGTATACTGAACCTTTATCCCCTAAATCCCATAAACCGCCAGGATGGCGGGCACGTTTTGGGTTGTGTGTTGTCAGCTCCACCTGAACGAGTCCCGTTTTCAGAAAAACATGCAGTTCACATTCAAATCGAGCCAGCAGATCGTTATTTTGCCGTAACCATTGGCCTTTTAACGTTGCTGCGACAAAAACGGTGCCTTTACGAGTAATTTCCCAGCTGGTTTCTGCTTTAACTGTGCAGGGTGCGCCAGTTTCATCGCTCAGCGTGATTGTCGATGGAATACCTGCAGCGTTGTGATTGTTGACTTGCCAGGCCAAGCCGTCGGATTGCAGATGGACGCTACCCGTTGAGGTATGTATCACAAGGCCGCCATTCGTTTGATCAAAAACAGGCTTGGGGATAGCGGGGGAGGCTGTTTGTAGTTTGGTCAGTACAAAATCTTTGTTGCTGTTGGAATCCAGACTGACGAGAAAGCTGGCGTGAACCCACCGAATGCTGCCATCTGGCCAGTGCGCGAGAGGGGCAAGCTGCACGCTGATCGATTTGTGGCTATCCATAAGTGCTAGCTGATGGATTGTTTGCACCGCGCCTTTAGTCAGCGGAATACCAAGGCTGACTGGCTCGTTAATGCGGGCAACGCCGTTTTGTTCTTCTAATCGAATTGCTATCTTTTCCATAAATCTGCCTACTGCCTAACTCCCTGTTTGATGCATAGGATAGTCTGCCAGTCCGGTAACATAAAGCTACATTTTACAGAAGCCATAACCCAGTGTGGAAGTTGTTACGCGCAGGGCGCCAAGCAGTAGAAATTGCACCATATGATTTCAGATTCAGAAACTGTCGGTTGAATCCATCAACGTTTTCTCAGCGTCAGCATAATTTACGCTTTTTTAGTTCAGCGTGCGGTTTCAGCTTTTTTTTAATCCTAGAATGTCTATAAAACGACGCATTTAACTGTTTTCGTTCTGATTAACCGATGTTAACTGCCTCGCAAGAAACGACATGGTGTGTCAGGCGATGCATTTCTGTCTCTTAAGCGTCGAAGATGCTTACACCTGCATCACCATATCAATCATCATTCCATTTCACATTGTTTTACATTATTGAAAGATAAAGGATTTAAATACGTGGCATGCAAGCTGCTATCAACTTTCTACCGCTGACTGTCTGACTTGCATTACAGGGGCAGCGTCCATCATCAAGGAGAGATAACAATGAACAGCACATTTAAAAAAACGCTTTTAGCATCTCTTATCGTGCCTTTTGCGTTG
>JGI1221J11331_1000442_pt1 | contig 13599 bp, 8 predicted proteins | sample LakVidmifraction_4_FD_11331 | JGI IMG/M metagenome (IMG submission 11331) | reverse complement strand
TCTTTGAAAGGAATTGCAGCTATTGGAATATTTTTTACCGGACAACAATGGTTTCTAATAATTGCTTTTGAAATAAATACTAATCAAAATAGTTTCAAAAGCAAGCCTTAAAACGAATTACACGTTCTATTCATTGCCAAACCCGGAATCTCTTTATTCTATTGTAGCTGAGTGTGCCGCTACCTAAAGAGGTTTGCCCTACATATCTGTCATTCATATACCGATAAAAGGCGATTAAATACGTTCAGCGGCAATATTTGTGTTAATAAAGTCCTAAATATTTTGAAAAATCCTTTAGTTTTGTATTCCCAAATTGAAATGAGCTATGATGAACCTATTTAATTTAAAAGGCATTTACGCCCTTACCTTGTTAGCCCTTTGCCTTGTTTCCTGTGAAGCTAATAAAGACGAGCTTGCAGAAAGCAATATTACCGCATCCAATTTCACAGCCACTATTACCCCGGAAGATCTTGAGGGGGAATGGATAATTTCTAAAATTATTACCGATACTCTGGTTGACCTTAATAACGACAATGTTGGGCATACCAATATTCTGTTGGAGACCAATTGTTTTGAAACGATGGGAATTATTTTCCAGGAAAACGGGAAAATGATTACCACAAATTCCAAACTTGACTTTAAAGCCGGAACAAATAATGATGACTTTAAATGTCTTTCTGGAAGAACAGATGAAGGACAATGGGAAGTGGAAAATGTAAATAACGAAGAGCGACTGGTACTTACTTTGACCATAAATGACGAAACCTATACCCATAGTAGGATTCTTGAAAGGACAGCAAATACTTTTGCCTTCGAAGTTAATAAAATGGAATCTGAAAAATATTATGAAAATCCAGACGGTACCGATGTAGAAGAGGTAACGGTAATATCTTTAGAATACACTAGAGTAAATTAGCCTGACCAAAATTTTTAGTGTTAGATAAGGAAGCCTCGCAAACTATATTTTGCGAGGCTTCTGTTTTTCTCAGGAAAAATTCGTAAACTTTTTCGGATTAATGCGCTTCTAGCCAGTTTTGGCCTTCTCCCATTTCTATATCTAATGGAACTTCCAGTTTATAGGCGTTTTCCATTTCGTATTTAATCATTTTCTTTACTTCCTCAAGTTCGTCTTTGTGTGCGTCAAAAACCAATTCATCGTGTACCTGGAGGAGCATTTTTGTTTTAAATTTTCCTTCTGAAAGTTTTTGGTAGATATTGATCATCGCCAACTTAATAATATCGGCTGCGCTTCCCTGGATGGGGGCATTTACGGCATTTCTTTCTGCCGCGCCACGAATTATCGCATTTTGGGAATTGATGTCTTTTAAATAACGCCTTCTGCCTAAAATGGTTTGTACGTATCCATTTTCCCGGGCAAAAGCTACCTGGTCGCTTATATACCCGGTTAATTTGGGATAGGTCTTATAATAAGTATCAATTAATTCTTTAGACTCGGCGCGCGATAAATTGGTTTGATTGCTTAGGCCAAAAGCAGAAACCCCATAAATAATTCCAAAATTCACCGTTTTGGCGTTACTTCTTTGTTCCCGGGTAACTTCGTCTAACTCCACATTAAAGACCTGGGCCGCGGTAGAGGCATGAATGTCTTTTCCATCTGTGAAGGCTTTTAGCATGGTCTCCTCCTCACTTAGGGCAGCGATAATACGCAATTCTATCTGCGAATAATCGGCGGCTAGTAAAATGTGATTTTCGTCTCTGGGCACAAAGGCTTTTCTTACCTGCCGGCCCCGCTCGGTCCTAATGGGAATATTTTGCAAGTTGGGATTATTGGAACTTAACCTTCCCGTAGCCGCAACGGTTTGCACATAATCGGTATGGATTCTGCCGGTAGCTTTTTGAACCTGGTTCGGTAAAGCGTCTATATATGTATTTTGCAGTTTCACCAGCGCGCGGAACATCAATACATCTTCCACAATTTTATGCTCTTTAACCAGCCCAGATAGCACATCTTCACTGGTAGAATATTGTCCGGTTTTGGTCTTTTTTGGTTTTTTCACCAGGGCCATTTTATCAAAAAGGATTAAGCCTAATTGTTTTGGTGAGCTAATTTTAAATTCTTCTCCGGCCTCTTTATAAATACTTTGCTCCAGCGCTTTTATATCATTTTCTAAAGCTTCAGAAAGGGATTTTAGGAATTTCTCGTCCAGCTTGATGCCTTCCAGTTCCATAGCGGCCAAAACACGTACCAGCGGAATTTCAATTTCATCAAATAGCTTTCTCGTTTCGGCTTCCTTTAGCTCTTCTTGAAAGAATTTTTTAAGCTGAAAGGTGATATCGGCATCCTCAACGCCATATTCGGTTTGTTGGGCTAAGGGCACCTCGCGCATAGACTTTTGATTTTTCCCTTTTTTACCGATTAATTCTGAAATAGGTTGCGGACTATAATTTAAATAGGTTTCGGCCAAAACATCCATATTATGGCGCATATCGGGATTAATTAAATAATGCGCAATCATGGTATCGAACAATTTCCCTTTAATCTCCACCTTATATTTGGCTAAGACTTTAATGTCGTATTTTAGATTTTGACCAATTTTCTCAATCTTTTCGTCTTCAAAAAAAGGTCTTAATTCTTCAATGAGTTCCTGCGCTTGCTCCTTGTTTTCGGGGAATGGAAGATAAAAACCTTTTCCGGCTTCCCAGGAAAAAGCGATCCCCACCAACTCGGCTTCCAGGGTATTTAGGCTGGTGGTCTCGGTGTCCAGACATACGCTGCTCTGTTTCATTAAATTCTGAAGAAACAGTTTCCTGGCCATTTCAGTCTTTAAACTTTGATAAACGTGCGGTAAATCCTGCAAAGATTTCCTCCCGCCGGAAGTGGCTTCGATTTGTTCTGAATTATCTCCAGAAAACAATGAAAATTGACCTGCACCGGCGGTTTCTGAAGCTTTTTTAGCAGAAGGAGAGTTGGTGACCTGTGGTTGTTGCTGGTCTTCTTCCCCGCTAAATAATTTTATAAATTGATCTCTTAGCCTTCTAAATTCCAGTTCTTCAAAAATCTTCTGTACTTTTTCTGAATCGGGCATGGTAAGCTCATAATCTTCTGCGTGGAATTTTACCGCACAATCGGTTAAAATAGTAGCCAGCTTTTTAGAAAGGATGCCTTGCTCGGCATTCGCTTCTACCTTTTCTTTCATTTTCCCTTTTAGTTGATCGGTATTGGCGAGCAACTCTTCCATGCTGCCATATTGTTTCAGGAATTTTTTGGCGGTTTTTTCGCCAACACCGGGAAGTCCGGGAATGTTATCTACCGCATCGCCCATCATCCCCAGAAAATCGATAACCTGCTCGGGACGTTCAACTTCAAATTTTTTCTGAACTTCTGGAATGCCCCAAATTTCAATGCCGTTACCCATTCTCGCGGGTTTATACATAAAAATATTTTCGGTCACCAATTGAGCGAAATCTTTATCTGGGGTAACCATAAAGACCTGATAATTTTCTTTTTCAGCCTGTTGGGCCAGGGTTCCAATAATATCATCGGCTTCACAACCCGCAAGCTCCACCACCGGAATATGCATAGCTTTTAAAATATCCTGAATTATAGGAATACCATCTTTTATAGGTTCTGGCGTAGCATCGCGATTGGCTTTATATTCAGCAAACATTTCTTTTCTTACCTTGCTGCCTTCTTTATCAAAACATACCGCCAAATGATCTGGCTTTTCCCTTCTAATCACATCAAAAAGGGAATTCGTAAATCCCATTATAGCCGAGGTGTCAAAACCTTTAGAGTTTATCCTGGGGTTTTTAATAAAAGCGTAATATCCCCTAAAAATAAGGGCGTAAGCATCAACAAGGAACAGACGTTTTTGAGCAGACATATAGTTTGAAAGTTTATTTTTTCTGAATGAACTCGTTTAGACTTTATGGATTGTAGCGGAAATCAGTCATTTTTTATTCATTTGAAGTCTTTTTGGAGTTGCATAGTCCCGAACCCTCGGGGCTACGGAAGGATGAAAAGACAAAAAATGGGTAAAAAAGGGCGATTTTTTAGCCAATAGAAAAAGTTTAAATAAGTTCAAGATTCCAAAACTACAAAGATATTATCATACAAGCTTTAGAGCCGGTTAAAAAGTTANGGTTTGGGATGAAATAAAATGACCAGAATTGAGGATNCTATTTTGTTCATTGACGAGGCAAAAAANGTAGATATAGCCTTAGCTAAAGCGAGGCTTTTTAACGATGGGAATGTACAAANGAGCAAGTCAAAATGGATAGGTTATTCCGTTCCAATCCCTTAACCTGAATAGCCNGAATAGACATATCTAAAAGTGTAGGGGTTTAAACTAATTTTAAAACAATGACACCTGTTAATAGATAGGTTTTTTCACGCCAAGGCGCAAAGCAAAAAACGCAAAGAACCGCAAAGTTTACGATTTTAATCCTGTGGCATCTTTTTCTGCCACAAAGGCTCTAAGGCACTAAGAAAAACACTAAGTCATTTTGGAATAATTCGACTGCTTTTTCTTTTTTCCGTCTAAAAAATTTTAAACAAAATGGGATGATATAAAAAACGGTAATTTATCTAAGAAATATTGTTCAGGCTTTACGTTTTTCTTGGTGCGTCTTTGAGATTTAGTGCCTTGGTGGCGAAATTTTCAAAACTGAACAGTAAAGCATTGTTCTGCCACAAAGACGCTAAGGCACTAAGAAAACCACCAAGCGATTCTTAAATAATTGGGCTGCTTTTTCCGTCTAAAAAAAGTTTGTACCGGAAATGCATAAATAATAGCACCTCTGTAAAATCAGCATGGCCAGATCGAAATAGTAGTAAAATTCAATATTTTAAGAATTTCGACAGGCTCAATTTGACGCTTCTACAAGCTTTGACGCTTTGATCAAGCTCGATTTGGCGCTTCGACCTCATTTTACGTTTTAACTTTCCGGTTTAGTATTCAGCAAAAAAACATATATACCAATTTTATTACATGCTTACCGCTCTTCGCTTATTGCTGTATGCATAATAGAAAATATATGCATAACAGGCCATTACTAAAATCAATGCGATTTTAAAATTATAGGAGTCGGTAAGGAAACCATAAGCCGGAGGAATAATGGCACCCCCAACAATCATAGTACATAAAATCCCCGAGCCCTGGGCTTTATCATCCCCTAAGCCGTCTAGCGCAAGGCTAAAGATGGTGGGAAACATAATGGAATTAAATAATCCAACCGCGATAATGGTCCACATAGCTGCCAGCCCTACCGAGAAAGTTGAAATTAAAATCATTCCGATGGCGCCAATAGCAAAAATACTAAGCACTTTGGCGGGATTAAATACGGTGGTGAGGTAAGAACCTATAAATCGGCCAATCATCGCGCCTAGCCAGTAGAAAGTCACAAATACTCCCACCACGGCCATATCGCTGGAGGCTGAGATCCCGGTAGATAAAATCCATTCGGCTATAGTTCTCATAAAAGAAGTTTCCCTTACCAGGTTGGCAAGATCCAGGTTAAGAAAGTAGTTTACCATATAACTTCCCAGGGACACCTCGGCCCCAACATAACAGAAAAGTCCGATGGCTCCTAGAATGAGGTTTCGGTTCTTTAAAACCCTGCTGTAATCGTTAGAAGCTGCTTTATCGCCCACCGTTGGAAGCTTCACAAAGAAGAATACCAGAGCGATTATTCCTATAAAGGCGGCTATTGCTAAAAATGGTAATTGTACTGCCGAAGCTTCATCAATATAATAACTTTTTTGTGCTGCGGCGCCAAGGGCTTCAATTTCAGCAGTTGTTTTTACTTTATCCTGAAGAATAAAAAGGGCACCAAGCATGGGAGCAATAGCAGTTCCCAGGGAGTTAAAAGCCTGCGAAAGGTTCAATCGACTGGAAGCGGTTTTTTCCGATCCAAGAATGGTGACATAAGGATTGGCGGCTACTTGTAAAACGGTAATCCCGGCAGCAAGTGTAAAATAGCCCAGCATAAAAACTCCGAAGACCCTATAAGACGCGGCCGGATAAAATAGAAGACAGCCCACCGCCATGGTAATTAGGCCCAGAATAATTCCTTTCTTGTAACCGATTTTAGATAAAATATATCCCGCCGGTATAGAGAGCAGGAAATAAGCGCCGAAGAAAGCGAATTGTACCATCCCCGCCTGAAAGTAAGAAAGCGTAAAAACCTCCCGCAATCTGGGAATTAGGGAATCTACTAAAACGGTGATAAAGCCCCATAAAAAGAAAAGTATGGTTACGAATATAAACGCGGTGCGGTAAGATTTTTTTTGTTCCATTTATAGATGAGATTTGCTGGGGATATTGGTGTTTTGTTCATCCTGATACTTCACATAGGTATAGCCCTGATGGATGCAGTAGGAACCTACGTTTCCATTTTTGTCCAAAGCTAAGAAAGCCACCTGGAAATCTTCGTGGTTCTTATGTTGTTTAACAATTCGCTGCACCGCAATTTCACAAGCTTCCTGCGGGCTCTTGCCCTGGCGCATTAATTCTACAATAAGAAAACTACCCACGCTTTTTACAATAGCTTCGCCCATTCCCGTGGCTACGGCGCCACCAATTTCGTTATCTAAAAACAAGCCCGCCCCAATAATGGGAGAATCCCCCACGCGGCCATTCATTTTATAGGATAGGCCAGAGGTGGTACAAGCTCCGGCTATATCGCCTGCTTCGTCTATACACAACATTCCAATAGTGTCGTGGTTCTCAATATTAATAATGGGTTTGTATTCCTTATTCTTTAACCATTCTTTCCAGGCTTTTTCAGATTCTTTGGTAAGTAGGTTTTGAGGTTTAAACCCCTGTTGGATGGCAAATTGTAAAGCGCCTTCTCCCGCCAGCATGACATGTGGGGTTTCTTCCATAACTTTACGCGCTACAGAAACCGGATGTTCAATTTCTTTTAGGTAAACCACGCTGCCGCAATTCCCGTTGGGGGCCATAATAGCGGCGTCTAATGTGACATTTCCATCCCGGTCTGGGGCGCCCCCATTTCCCACGGTTGTATTTTTAAGGTTAGCCTCTTCAACGCGTACCCCTTGTTCTGCAGCATCAAGGGCCGAACTTCCTCTGTAGAGTAATTCTCCCGCGGTTTTGCTGGCTCGCTGAAAATTCCAGGTGGCCACGCAAATAGGATTTGGTTTTTGTTCTTTCTGAAAGCTCATAGCGTTTAAATTATAAGTGCCGGGAAAGAAACTGACTCCGGCACCGGTTATACTGGCGGCTTTTATAAAATTTCTACGTTCCATTTAATTGATTTTTAGTTGAAAAAGCCCTGAAAAGTACTTTATATCCCAGTGATATTCAAATTAAATAGCTAAACGACAATTTTAAAGCTATTTACGAGTCTGTTTTTATACTGGTGCATTTAATGAATCCTTTTTAGGTTCTCTTTAAGAGTGGCAGTAAGCACTCGCAGTTTGCGGTGCTGAAAAATGTCCATTTATACGTGCTCTATCTATCCCTGGCAAGCTAAGGTGTATGTTTTTTTCTACAAAAGGATTTTATTTAATTTTTATGATTATCGTTTTTATACCTAAGATACCCCGCAACAATTACTTAGTGTTTTGGAGTCTTTGTGGCTCAACAGAATTATTTTTGACTTTGAAAATTTTGCCACCAAGGCACAAAATCACAAAGATGCACTAAGGAAATAAAATGTGAAGCTTGGAAGGCCTCGGAGGTCTTCAGTCTTCGGTAAAATATTGATTTTAAGCTTTCACAGGCGTTAAATTAAGCCTAAACAAAATTTCTGACCTGATGATTAAAAGTATATTCGCAAAAAATTTAGAACCGCTATGCGCTGGATTATATTCATAGTTTTTTTCTTGCTTATAGAGATTTATGCTTACCAGGCCTTAAAGACAATAACCAGAAATTATTGGTTGCTGGGCTTTTATTTTCTAATCACAGCCGCAGTTGTGGGCAATTTTCTCTATCAATGGCTAAAGCCCGTAGAAGGTAGCGTGCTTACCGGTGCAAGGAGCTACGCCTTTGGTTTTTTACTGGCGGTGCTTCTTTTTAAGGTTTTCCTTATGTTGATTATGTTTGGAGAAGATTTGGTGCGTTTGAGTATTGCCGGATTCAAAAAAATGTTCACTGCTGAAGATGCTTTTGCCCTTCCTTCTCGTCGCAAATTTTTGAGTCAGGTTGCTTTAGGGCTGGCCACTATTCCCTTTGCTTCGGTTTTATATGGAATGTACCAGGGCAGGTACAATTTTAGGGTATTGAGATATACACTTTATTTTGAGGATTTACCGGCTGCTTTTGACGGTTATCGATTAAGCCAGATAAGTGATATTCACAGCGGAAGTTTTGATAATAAGGAGAAGATTCAATACGGTGTAGATCTGCTTAATGAGCAGGAGAGTGATATGATTGTTTTTACCGGAGATTTGGTGAACAATGAAGCGAAAGAAATGGAGCAGTGGACCGAAATGTTCGGGGATATTAAAGCTAAAGATGGGGTGTATTCTATTTTAGGAAACCACGATTACGGAGATTATAAAAAGTGGGATTCTGCGGAAGCTAAAAAAGAAAACCTCGATACTCTGAAGCAGACTCATGCAAAAATGGGCTGGGATCTCCTTCTTAATGAACATCGCATTATTGAAAGAAATGGAGAGAAGATCGCATTGGTAGGAGTTGAAAATTGGGGGTCCGGCGGATTCAAAAAAGAAGGGGACCTGGATAAAGCCGGGGAAGGTTTACAGGAAAAAGATTTTAAAGTTTTACTAAGCCACGATCCTTCCTATTGGCAGGAAAAAATTAAAAAGGATAAAAATAATTATCATTTAACTTTAAGTGGCCATACCCACGGCATGCAATTTGGAATTGAAATTCCCGGTTGGTTTAAGTGGAGCCCAGCGCAGTATCGGTACGAAAATTGGGCGGGAATTTATAAGGAATTTGGCCGTTATATAAATGTAAACCGCGGATTTGGCTTTTTGGCTTTTCCCGGGAGAGTGGGGATTTGGCCAGAAATTAGCGTAATAGAACTCAAAAGAGGCTCAAAACCCTCATAATTTACAGAAATTCCTATATTTGGATAAGGAAACTAAGGTCTGGTTAAATTGTAAAAATCGTTATCTAATTTAAAAGAAAAGCTATATGTCGAAATTTGGGGAATTAATAGATTTAAAAATTCCGGTTTTATTGAATTTTTATAGCGAGGGGAATGAGGGTTCTAAAGTTATGAGTCCAATACTAAGGGAAGTTGTCGCGACTATAGGTAGTAAAGCCAAAGTTATTAAGATAGACGTAGATAAAAATCCGCAATTGGCAGAGGCGCTTCAGGTAAAAAGCCTGCCCACGCTTATAATCTACAAAAAAGGGGAGATGAAATGGCGCCAAAGTGGAGAGCAGGATGCAGCTACGCTAGTGGGGATTCTTAGAGAATACCTATAATTGATCACTGTTGTTCTGCAAAGAATCAAGACCCCCGAGTCTTCGGGGCTAATAGAGTCAAGAACAAAGACTTGATTGCAACTAACTGATACACAGCTTCATTTATTTTTTTTATATTTTGGAAAACCCATATTTTCGATATAAATAGCAAGCACAAAAATGTAAAAAAAGCATTAAACATCTTGAAAATCGAGCCAAAATCAAGAACCTCGGGGCAAGCCCACGAGGTATGAATTGGAGAATACTTTTAAAAAATTGCGAGGCAGGCCTCGGGGAATTAAACCCTCTGGAGGGATTAAGTTCATAAAAGTTTTTATCTGCGCCATCTGCGTTCCAATTGAACTCTTTCGAAACTTTAAAAGTTAACACAATTTTTCGCAATTCCAAAAAGATCGATTAATTAAAGTGCTTCAAAACGATAGCCTTTTTCAGCATAATATTTTAAAACTTTAGGAAGCACATTTTTTAGATTTTTGGAAGCTTTAATACTGTCGTGAAAAACAATAGTGCTTCCGGCTTTAGTGTTTTTAATTACGTGGTTATAACATTTTTCCGCAGAAATAGTTTGATCAAAATCTCCGCTTAACACATCCCACATAACGATTTTATAATTTAGTTGTACCAGTTTCTTTGCCTGGGAATTTGTGATCTTGCCATAAGGTGGCCTGAAAAATTTTATCTCCTCTTTTTTAAATTTCTCTATCTCTTGTTCGGCTAAAACGGTGTTTTTCACATAGTTTTCTTCGGAAGTTTTCCAGCCGTTAAGGTGATTAAAAGTGTGGTTGCCAATGCGGTGTCCCTGCTGAATTATTTGCTGAAAAGCATCGGGATTTTTTTTGATGTTATCCCCAATACAAAAAAACGTCGCTTTTGCATTATAATCGTGTAATAATCTTAATACCCAGGGTGTGATTGCGGGGATGGGGCCATCATCAAAAGTAAGGTATAAGGATTTTGGAGCCTCCAACCGGGTAATTCTATGAGGATATAATTTCCTTAAAATAGAGGGATATTTTACGAGAAATGGCTTCATAGAGATGAAAGGTGTTGATTCCAGGTTTTTTACAAATAGTAGCTTTTTATGTTTCCTGTGAGACTTTATATACCTTGGGGGTTGGATGACAAATAAACCTACAAGGTTTTGAAAACCTTGTAGGTTCTTGCTAAACAAGCTCATTTTTATTCCGAAGAATCTATTCGTAAAGAGTTTCCACTCTGATTTATTTCCTGGTTAAGCCCTTCTTGAAGTGTGCTTTTCATGGGATCTTGCGGATTTATATCTTCTTCTTCTCCATAGAAATGACGAAAAAGTTTGAGGTGTTCATTAAATTCTTCCGCTTTATCTGAAACGATTTCTTCATCTTGATGAATTACCAAAAGATCTACCAGGGCACGGTAGCGTTCAATATTGGAAATAATCTCGTTAGCATACCTATATTGCCTATCTACATCCCAACTGCTATAATATTCCAGGTTTTGCTTGTAATGTGTAGCGATTTTCTCCCAAATTTCCCTGGCTTTTTCCGGTTCTCCAACTTCATAATAGCCGCTAACATAAGGTTCTAAAAGCGCATAGTATTTAAAATGCTCTACCGGCATGTTTTTCATAGCCACGTCCAATACTTTTTTTGCCCTTGCCGTATCTTGTTGGTTTAGCAGGCTCTCTACCAATCTTGCCAGGTTACTGCGGTAAGTAATGGAGTTTCTACGGGTTTCGGTATCGTGATAAATTTCTGAAGATCCCATATTCCCCCAATCCCAATTCATCACAATATTGTACATCTTATCGGTATTAATTCGACCCATATCATAAGGATTTTTTGGGTCTATAGGTGTTTTTATGGGCACCAATTTATACGCGACTCCTTCCAGTTGTAAATATTCCTTTCATCCAGAGGTAATCTTCGTTTTTAAAACTTCCGCCAGAAAAATATATTGGTCGTTCCCAATTATTGTTCCCAATAATATCCAGCATCATTAATGTGTTTTTATAAATGATATCTGAATCTATGTGAATCGCTATTTCATCTACAATCTTATCTGCAAAACGTTTTTCTACAATTCCACTGTCCAGCACGGTTTCTTTATTTACCGGAATGCGAATATTTTTGGATGGGAAAGTATTTACCATTTGTCCGCTCTGCAATTCAGCTTTGGTGCGCTCATCGTCATTTTGAATAAAATTAAGCCAGGTTTTAATGGGAAGGGTATCTTGAGTGACTACTCTTCCAAAAACAGCGTCATTTACCCCGTTATAATCTTTGTTTTTAAATTGAGAGGGAATAGGGTCACTTTCAAAAGCCTTGCGCTTCATTTGGTCTATATACCAATCGGTGGCGAATAAACTGGTATTGATCACCCTCACGTCGGTACGGTAGTGTTCTATTTGTTGCACATACCATAGGGCGAAAGTATCGTTATCGCCAATGGTGAAAATAATTCCGTTTTCATCTACGGAATCGAGGTACATTTTAGCCATGGTAAGGGTAGTGTCCCTACCGCTACGGTCGTGATCATCCCAGTTTTCTGAAGCCAGTAATACCGGTACGGCCAGCAGCGAAGCAGCGATTACCACTGGTCCTGCTATTTTTGGAGTTAGGAATTTTTTGACCCAATCGAACAGAGCGTAAACCCCAAAACCTATCCAGATAGCGAAAACGTAGAATGAACCTACTAAGGCATAATCCCGTTCCCGGGGTTCAAAAGGCCGTTCGTTGAGGTAAATTTTCAGAGCGATTCCTGTAAATAAAAAGAACACCAGTAAAACCCAGAAACTGTTTTTGTCGCGTTTAAAATGAAAAACGAGTCCAATTAGCCCTAAAATTAAAGGCAAAAAGTAATACGTATTTCTGGCTTTGTTATTTTTAACATCATCGGGCAAATTGTCCTGAGGCGCAAGGCGCATTTCATCTATAAAATCGATTCCGCTAATCCAGTTTCCATCTATATCGGTGTATTTTCCCTGAATATCATTTTGACGACCAACAAAATTCCACATAAAATAACGCCAGTACATATAGCCTATTTGGTATTCCAGTAAATAAGCAATATTAGAGCTAAAAGAAGGTTTTTCTATATTGAGATAATTTCCAAATTGTTTTAGAAAACTATGATAATCGGTATTATCCAACTCGCCTGAGGAATAGCGGTTCTTGAATTCATTTACGGCGCTAACTAGACGTTCCTCTCCCTGATATTCGGACTTTATAGTGAATTTCAACGGGCCGGTAAAATCCATATAATTTGCGGCGTGCTGCGAGCTCCACAAACGGGGTAATAAGGCTTTGTGGGAATCGTCAAGGTTCTGTTTGGCGTTTTTATAATCGTTTACAATAATATATTTCCCGGCTTCTTCGTCCTTTTCATACTTTGGTTTAGCATCGGTATAAGGGTTATTCTCGTCCAGGCCAGAATACATTTCAGAAAACTGCGATCCATAAAAGAGGTGGGTTTCCCCGTATTGTTCCCTATTGTAATAAGCCAGCAATTCGCGGGCGTTGTCGGGACTGTTTTCGTTTATAACCGTAGGGGCATTAGACCTTATAGGTAGCATCACCCAGCTGGAGAAACCTATTAAGATGAATAAAATGCAAAGAAATAAAGTATTTAGCTGAAAATAATTTTTCTTTCGGCTGTAATTCAGCGCATAATAAAAAGCGGCGATAATCACCAGAAGCGCTACTACCGTTCCCGTATTAAAGGGAAGTCCCAGGGAATTGGTAAAGAATAATTCTGAAGCCGCAAAAAATGTGAGTGTGTAGGGGAGTAGCAGTTTAAAAATAAACATAAGCACCGCGACCACTACAATATTGGCGATAATGAAATTTTTAACGGTAACTTTTTTGTAATTTTTAAAGAAGTATAAAAACCCGATGGCAGGAATGGTAAGTAGCCCCAGAAAATGCACCCCAAAAGAGAGACCTATTACCAGCGAAATTAAAATAAGCCATCGATTTCCGCGAGGTTTAAACATGTCGCGTTCCCACAATAATCCCAAATAAAACAAAAGTGCCATAAGGCAGGCTGCCATCGCATAAACTTCGGCTTCTACGGCGCTAAACCAAAAGCTATCGGTAAAGGTAAAAGCGAGAGACCCTACCAGGGCACTACCTAAAACAGCTATTTTGTTGGCAGGTTTGAGTTTTTCAATAGGGCCGGCAATTTTTAAAACCAGCATACTAATTGACCAGAACATAAATAATACGGCAAA
>JGI1221J11331_1000439_pt1 | contig 13681 bp, 24 predicted proteins | sample LakVidmifraction_4_FD_11331 | JGI IMG/M metagenome (IMG submission 11331) | reverse complement strand
GACTGGTCGTTAAAGTTGTCTTTGGAGAGGTTCCAACCTTTGTATCCAAAATGTCATCTGACTAAAGAAATAATATCTGACTCAAGCCTTATTCCTTCCTCTTCACTGTCTGGCTCATTGTGTTTTAAGATAGCCTGAAATAGCATTACTATTAGTAACCACGCACCTACAATTGTTGCTATGAGTAGTATCCCTGCACCTACCTCCTTTGCTACCTCCCACCGTGTTGTGTATTGAACTTCTTCTTCTATTACTTTTTTTCGTTTGATCGTATCCATATTAGTTTTTCTTTATTAGTAATCCTTCGACACACACATCATACCTTTATCGTACACTGTTCGCTAGTTTAGTCTGTGGATAACTTTTTTTCTATCTTATCTTTCCAGGTCTTCTTTGCTCTGAAGCTGGTTCGCAGGTATTCGTTCCTGGTTATCTTTTCTCCTGTCACAACATTCTGTACCTTCGACCTTCCCCACTTCTTCAGGGCTAACTTCCCTTTCGTGCCTATATCAGAATATCCCTGCTCTACGATTTCTGTATCAATCTGTTCTTCCTGTTCTTTTGTGAGTTTCATTATTTAGTAGTTTTTTTAATTTACAATATTGTTGTATTCCTATTCCCCATCCAAGGAATGCTTGCCTGTAGTCTATTGCATCAAAGTGCATTCCCACTAGTAGCATTTTTAGGTCTTCGTCTTTCATGGTTTTTTGTTTAATTCTAACCACAGTAATGCGACCCCGTCTGATAAATCCCAGTTCTCGATTCTCGGTATCGATTTACCTTTTTGTCTTCCGGTAATATACCATTTGTTACTACCATCTCTGCTATCTCTTACCTGCCTTATTTTTTTTATATCTTCCCCACAAGATTTAATCAATTGTTTCAAGGAAGGCATATAGTAGCAATCTTCTTCTCTTGTTATATTGTTATATTTACATACATAAGTTTGATTTTCTCCTTTTGGGAATCCTGCTTCTTTTAATTGTTTTAAGATTTTGTAGTTCATACTTCTTTTGCTTCTCTTACCTCTGCGTTTCTCCAGTTCTTTTCTTTTATTTTCCTTGCTTTGATTACCTCTGGGTCTGTTGGTAGAAACTCTCCACCGTCATTTTGTATCAGTTGCCTTGATCGTCTGATGTTCTCCAGGGGTGGCATGCTCTTGATGTCTTTAAGCTTCACAGACCATTCTCCCTCTTTGTCCTGCTGGACCATGTATGGGAGAAAGTCTTTTATGTAGTGAGCCAAGAGTGTTCCATCATTGTTTCTTGCATTTGGGTATCTTTCCAGTATCACACGCACCCTTTGTTTGTATGTTTTAAGCTCCATGGTTAGTTTGCATTAATTCTGGGTTCTCGTAGATAAAGCTGTAACCACTTACAAAGTTTCTTTTTTTATTAAGAACTGCACTTAAATTTCCTTGTGAGATACCTAATTCTTTAACACATTGTCTTTGAGATTGGAATACTTTGATTACCTTGTCCCCAAACATTTGTATAACTCTTGGCTTTCTACCTCTTTTCCCGTCTGTGGCAGATTGTTTATATCTATTTTCTGCCCAAGTAAGCATTTGTGTATTTTCAACAGTATAATCTTTCTTGTTGTTAATTCTGTCCAACGAAGGCTTTAATTGGATTTGATAACCCTTTTTACCCCACTCGCTATAAAGCCTATTAAACTTTTTGTCTTCTAAAAACCTTTTGTGAAATTCTCCCAAAGAAAATGTAATGTTGTGTCTACTTTTCATATGAAAATACATATTAGTAAGTACACCTTTTTTTGTCTTTCTATACTTTTGTGTATTCTTTAGTAATTGTGTGTTTGTTATCATATAAGGTAATTATGTCATTACTTGAAATATCACGCAAGACATAACTAGGTGCAATATATACTACTTCGTACTGGTTATCTAATTCCATAAATTCATAAATCTCTACACCATTCTTATCTTTGAGTCCTGTGTATTGTATTGGAGTATAAACCGAATCTTCGTCAAACAGTTGTGAAGTTGTTATCTCTTTATCTTTTAATTTCCTGAATCCATTTTTTACATTAACAACTTTGAATATTCGTTCTCCATCCCATGCTCTAAATTTTATTTTTCTCATAATATTTTTATCTCTACTAAATAATCTATATAGTTATCTGGTCCTCCGAATGGGAACACCGTGTCTCTCCAGTGTTTGTACTTCTCTGGGTCTAGGGCATCTGTTGGTGGCGCATAGTTCTCATCAAGGTAGTTGCTAACCCTCTCCCCGAAGCCCTTATTTAGCCCTCCTTTGGTCGTCATAGCTATCTTGTGAGTAGTTCCCCCTATTTCTACATACTCTCCGTTCAGCTCAGTTTTGAGCCAATCTCGCACCTTTTTTACGTCTTTCCACTTCCTGTGGTCCATTCCTTCGTGATAGAAAGCTACCAGAGGACATATTGCTCCTTCAAAGAAAGCTCTTTGCTTACTACTCTCGGGAAGGTCCGGGGTTAGCTTAAATGGCTGACCCTCGTTATCCTTCATGTATTCTGCTAGATTTGCTTTCTCGTATGATGAAAATGCGAACCCGTCTTTTTTGAATCTACCTTTGAACATAGCTTAGTCTTCGAATACGCTGGTTATTGCCTTGAATATTCCCCCTATGATCACCACAACCAATCCTATGATCATTGGTGCGAAGGATAGTATTAGGAAGGCTGCTAATAATGCCAGTACTAGTGTCCAGAACATATTAGAAGGGGATATCGTCTGGGTTAATATCTTCTTCTACCGCTTCTCCTGTTGTTTGTGGTTGTGCTGTTCCGCTTAATTTCTTTGGTGTTGCTTTTTCTCTTTCTTCATCTGTTAGTCCGTTTACTACTGTTGTTGCTTTTAAGAATCTATCGATGTTTGTGTATGTCTTATCTCCCGAAGCATTATTGATTGTTACGATCCTACACTGGTTTCCGATGAGCTTGTTTAAGAACCCTCCGTCCATTGTGGCTTCTTCTTCTGGGCTTAGTTCATGTCCTAGTAGTGCCTCTACAATCTGGTAGGTTTTATTTTTACCATTCTTACTTGAGATGTAGAGGTATGTTGGTATAAAGTTTGCCCATATGCTTCTTCCTCGTAGTGACTTATCTTTTTCCATTCCATCAAGTAGTACGAATTGGAAGCTGAGGATTGTTTCTTTTTTCACCTCTAGTGTCGGGTCTTCTTTTCGTGCTTTCTTTGAGTTGTATGTTTCTTCTACTTTTGAATCTATGTCTAGAAGTTCTACTTGGTACATGTCCTCTGGTATTGGCTTTGATTCTGATGCTTCTCTTTTTTCAATTTCTAAGTTTGTATCAATCATAATTGGTTTTATTATTCTTCGTTATTAATTCTTTTAAATGCTTTCTTTATTTCTTGAATCACAATTTGTTGAGTCTTGCTCATTTTAAGATATTGCTCAGTATCTCCCGTCCCGTCTGAGAGGTACCTGTCGAGTACCTGTCTCCACTCTTTAGGCTCTAGTCCTTCCCCTGTTGTAAATGCTTCCTTAAGTCCTTCGTATACTTCTCTCAGTTCCTCTGGTGTGCCTTCTTGTTCTGTTTCTATGAAGGCATATTGATCCAGGGGTAATCTTAGTGTTGCTTTCATATCTTTTTCTTTTTAGCTTGTGCTTCGTCTAGCATGTCTGCTAGTTTTTCGCCTGATGTCTTTTCTCTCCATATTTCTTGACCATCCCAGTGACCTGTTATTATCTTTTCCATGTTATCGACCCATCATTCTATCCTCATAATCTTGACTACTATCTTCTTGTCTTCGGTCTTCGTCATCACTCCAATCCCTTGAGTTGTCTTCTCCCTTTGAGAAGTACGATGCTTCTTCTTGTAGAGCTTTGTTTTGTAGCTCTGAGTTTATTATTAGCTTATCTTTTATTGCTGACATATTGTTTTTATTATGTTGGCTTGTAAAATCGACTTTTACACTTACAAGTATATACTATTCTTTTTCATTTGTCGAGTACTGTTCGATGTATTGGGGATAACTATGCTTCAATGTGTTTCCAAAATGATATCGGTAGAAAGTATTGTTTGTTTCCGACCACCGTCCTGTCTCCGAACACGAAGCTGTCATTGAGTGTCTTCTGGTACTCTTTAACGTATTTTGTCTCATACTTGTCCATATCTTCTACTGGATATTTCAAGACTATTGTTTTCCCTCCCTTTATTTTTACAGCTCCTTTTTCTAAGAAGAATTGCCATCTAGTCGTTTTGTTCATTTCTTCTTGGATCATATTCTTCATATGGTTAGAAGCTATTGAGAATGTCTTTTTTTCTTCTTTTTTTATCATTTTCTATTTTTCATTATATTTGTAATCTTTTCTATCTCATTTCTTATATTCTTATATTCTTCTATTTGCTCTTTCGGTACAAGTCCATTTTGGTTGGTAGGTAATTCTCCAAGTTCATTACTTTTCTCTAAGAGTTTATTCCTAGACATTGCCAGATTTTGTTCAGCTCCAATTATGTGTGCTTTATTCAATAAAATTGATATCCCATATGCATCTTCTACGAACACTTGTTGTTGTTGTGAGGTTAGCACTTTATTCAAAGTTAATTCGTCTATGATGAATGTTCTCTTGTCAGATCTTGTTACATCGTAATATTTCATGATTTTCTTAAATCTTCTACTTGATAAGCACTCGACTTTGGTTCTTCTTTTTTACTGTCACTTTTTCTTTTAAGCCAGTTTAGTATCGTTGCATAGTGTGAGTTATATCTTTTTCCTTTAGATGCCATGTATGTCCCTAGTTCGAATATCATCTCGTTAGTTTCTCCCTCTCCGAATCTTTCTACTAGCTTTTTATATTCTTCTTCTTTAAGTTTTACATTTTTCAATTCTCCGAAGAGGAGTTTCTTTTCTATTCTACTCTCTCCTACCCTATTCTCTCCTACCCTACTCTCTACTGGTTGAACATACGTTGAACCGTTGTTTAACTCATAGGTTCTTTTACTTGTCAACAACAGTTTACTTTTCTCTATTTCGTACCTTGTTGGCTTTATTCTGTTTTTGTCGAGATAGTTATTTTCGTTCCAGTCTGTTATTACCACTACTCCTGATTCAAAACTTATTACTAGGTTTTTAGCTATCAGAACTTTTATGTCATCGNCTGATCCACCATACAGCCTTAATACTCTTTTTGGTGATACGAATCCTTCGTCATCTGCTTCCATTCCAAGTAGGAAGTAGATTGCTTTTGTTGTTAATGGTAAGTCTAGAAACGAATCAGTTTCGATTACAGATTTCCCGAACATCCTTTTTTCTGCCACGATTGTTTTTCCAGTATCTAGCACACACTTAGCAGAATGTACTAGATACCAGAGCTAAGTTGTTAATCTTCTACGACCTGTTTACTATACCATATGTACGTTTAGTGTTCGGTGCATAACTTGTGCATAAACCAAAACAGCCCAAGTGAAAAGGGGCTGTTTTGGCGTCGATTACCCTGAGAGATAGGGGTTGGGGAAAAGATAAAAAACCCCAACTATATAATTATACCACGATTAGACCCTTATGACTGTTGGTTTCTTTCTTGGTTCCCAAATAACAAGTTCCTTTTTTATAAATTCTGGAACTTTTATTTCTTCATACTTCTTTTTACCCCTAGACTTTTCAACAGATATGTCTCCTGTGATCGTGTGCTTTGCGTTCCAAAGTATAAAGTCTTTGTCGTTGTAGGCTATTCCATCAGAGGCTAAAATATCTTTTTTCATATATATCATCTTACCTCCACCGATAGGTCTTGCTGCTACGAACTCGGTATACTCCACAGTATAGCCCTGGTCTTCGTAAAATTGCTTTGTCTTGCGTTTATAGTAGTTTCCTCGACTGTTTGTACTAGTCTTCTTTTTTGGTGTTTTAAAATCCATTTTTAGCCCTCAAAGACCACTTGATGCAGTCTTTGGTAATTATTTATAAAATCATAATCTTTTTCTGTAATCACATACTGATTGCGTGTCAGGTATTTTAGTGTTTTTGCAAATAGCATTTTTTCTTCACTTTCCGAATGCCCTATCTTATTGTGGCACTCTTTGCAAAGCGGAGCGCCATTCAATGGACTACTACTTTTGCGTCCGCAGATGTGGTGTAGTTCCATTTGTTGGTTTCCTCCGCATATCCAGCATTCGTGCTGAGCATCAAAAAACAAGTATCTATCTTCCTGACTAAAGGGATGCTTTAAATTCATATATATATTGTGCCATAAAAAAGACCGCATGTTCACCCATGCGGTCTAGGTTGTGATCCTGGTAGCGATGCTCGGACACACGGTGTAGGGGGATAAGCCCCACAGTAGATAGAATTACCTCCTTTTGTTATTGATTATTATCTTCTGATCGCATTACTTTACCAGCAATAAATAAAATATATATTGCAAATACAATAAAGATAATGACTCCGTACACATGAGGTTTCTCAATGAGAAACGATACTACTAGATGAAGTGTTTCAGCTTTCATGATTTCTTAATTAAGTGAAAAATGGGTACCTCCTGCAAAGTAATAGATAGTAAGTCTTGATATTACGTCTTCTCCATCAATAAAAAATCCCAATCTTTCCCATACTAGGTCAGCCATAGAATCAGCAGATAGATCTGGTTGCGTTTCAGATAACCTTAAAAGAAAGGAATCCAACTGCAACAACTCTTTCGAGGTGTATTTGTCTTCCATTGCAAGGTTCTTTTGTTTAATCAATTATACCACGCAGAAAAATCCCACATGTGGAAAACAAGGGGATTTCTCGTGTCGATAAGGCAAATGTAGTTAATAATATGCCTAGTAATATAAGACGTTTTACATATGTCTACATTACTAAAGTTCCACATGGGTAAGCCCATTGTGATAATTCATATCTTTCATAAAGCCATATAGCCATTTCAACTTGAAGTGCAATATCATTCTTGTTTGCCATATCAAGCTCTTGATTGTATATCTGGTCGTACACCCAAACAGCAGTGCTATCTAAGAATTGATATATTCCAGTTGCACTGCTAATAGGATTCTTGGCTTCTGCTCGCCAAGAACTTTCACACACAGCAACGTTATAAAGTTCCGGGTGGAACTCGTTGATGTAATCCTGTGCCTCCTCAATTGTAGAAATGTCCTGAACGGTCATAACTTCTACGATTGGAGGTATATTTGTTTTAGTAGGTGCAATGCCGGTAAAAGTCATTATAGCCATACTAAACATTGTTATTATTTCTTTCATAATTTTCCCTCACTCGTGGGAAGTAGCATTTCTGAATTACTGTTTTTGGGTTCTTATATTCTATCATATATCAAAACAAAAACACCTCCCATAAAGAAGTGTTTTCTATAACCAAACAACGGGTCGTCAACTGCTACGAGTTTAGGTTGTTGTCCGTATAAAAATATTGTCCAAATCCAGAACTCTAACCGATGTCACCTGTCGCTGTCTCGTTGGTATTGACAGTATATAATAGTTTTTCACTTTTGCTGTTTACTTTTCCACAGATGTATGCAATTATTAGATTATGACATACACACCGAACATTTTGTTATTTATAGCTCTAGGGGTTGGAATGACAATTCTAGGAGGGATCATTGGACTAGCTGTATGGCTTGGTATCTTGGTACTTGNCGTTATTGCTTTTTAATTCCAGCGTTCTCCATAATCTTATCTACCCTTCCATTCGATTCAAACTCGAAGTCTTTGCTTTTTAGATTTGCAACATGCGCTCGCACCTTTCTTTTTGTTGGGAGACTTGCTCTTCCATCAAGTAGTGCTTTGAATCCATTTGGTCCAAGATTGTAACCTAGTGCTATCTCAGTCATTGTTGGATTTATAACTCCAAGACTCTCCAATGTTTGTTCTACATAGTTCATGTATACCCCGGCTCCAATTATTTGGTGTGTGGGGTTTTTAATATCAAACTTCTCATTGAAGTTCTGTTGGAAGTAGTTTGGTCCAGGTGTATTGTCTGCACGTAGTCCCCCTGAGATTGTTTTTACTGCATCAGGAGTTAGTTGTGTTATTCCATAGTCTCGTGGGTCTATTTTTCCTTTTAGTTCAGGGTTCCAGTTGTATCCATTCTCTGCGTTTATGTAGTTTACCAGTTGCTCTGGCGGTCTTCCTGTATGCTCTGCTAAAGAAGCAAATGCATCTCGGTATTCTTCTGGTACTTCCATTTCATCTGCCACACTTCTGGCTAGTCTGAACACTGCATCACTTCTTTTTTCTGGTCGAGATGTTCGAGCAATGTTTGGATCAATAGGTTCTTCTTCTCGAACGTATTCCTGTGATTTTCCGGGAATGCTTGCAATACCTATTCCAAGTGCTGATGCACCTACAACTCCACCAAATGCTTTTGTATCTATAAATCCCTTTGGATTTCGTACACCCCCAGAAGCTCTAGCTGATGCCTCTCTAGCCTCTATTACTGAACGTAGTTTTCCTAATGAGTTTTTGTTTGTTTGTGGTATACTTTCAGGTATGCCTGTATTACTTGCAATTTTAGTTGCGTTATATTTAGTATTTAGATTACCTACCTTATTTGATTGACCCCTTTTTCGGGCTTTTTCCAGTATTCTACTTCTTTTAGCAATAGCTCCTGTTTTACCTCCAAGTGTTTTACTTAGGAGGTTTCCTTTAATAAGGCTAGAAGCCTCTCCTCCAAGTATTGTTCCTATGGCTGTTCCTGCAGGTCCAAAAACACTACCTACTGCACCTCCTATCAAGTTTCCTGATATTTGTGCAAAATACTTTCCAAGCCTTCCTCCTTTAACTCTACGTCCATCAAGGTTTTTTATATACTCTATATCTTTGTAAAATTTTGATAATTCTTTATTTATGGCTTCAATTGGTTCATTGCTATTTTCTTCAACAAGTTTTTTATATGCTTGAGCAAATGATTTGGCTTTAGTCTTTACATGTGGCTCTGTCATGTAATTAAGACCCTTTGTTGTACTTATTTTTGCATCATGAATAATCTCTAGTGGGATATTTCCATCAGAGTTTGCTCTAATCATTAAGCCTTCTATTTCATTATCTATATTTCCCAGTGCTTTTATCAACGACTCGCCTTCTAATCCACCATTCATTATCCTTTCTACTAGTTTTGCTTTTACAATTTGAGGTGAAATTGAAGCACCTTCATTTTCAAGATTTTGACGTACGACACCTTCTTGCCCTTTTAGTGTTTGGTCATAATACTGGTCAGCTGAACCACCCTTGTCCATTGTCATCAATTTACCTTCCTTATCGACTGCTTCTGCAAAAATATCTGTTGCTGAAACTCTACTTCTTGAGCCTATGTTTGAGTCTTTTGAAAATCTAATTGATTTCCTTGTTACTGAGTAGTTATTTTCAATGTCAAGCAACTCTTTTTCTCTTTTTGTTGTAATGCTTTTTATTCGATCGCTTGCTATCTCTTTTCTACCTCCAGCAGTTGCAAGTTGCCTTCCTCTACCTATTCCTCTACCTACTCCTGCAATTACTCCACCTGCGACACCTCCAATAGCTCCACCTAATACTGTATTCAAAATTGTGTTTCCCACAGAGTCTCCTTCTCTAAGAGATGCTCCAAATGCACCTGTGGCTCCTGCTACGGCTTCTGTCTTTGCTGTTTGTTTTATTAGATTTCCGACACCTTGCTTTGCAAACTGCTTGGCTCCCTGCCTTGCAATTCCAGCCACTGGACCTGCTCCGATTGCAAACGATCCAACTTCTAGTCCGGTTCCCATGGATGCTGCGGTGGACTTCAAAGCTCCACCGAGTGTTGGTAGTAGTGCATCTGAAGCTCTACCAGTTTCTTGTTCTTGGGCTAATCCTTTATTTAGTCCCTCTGATAGTCCTGATTGTAGTGGTTTTACATCTCCAAAAAACTCTGATTTCATTGGTCGAGCTTGTATTGGTCCTTCTCCTTCCTTTGGCTTTCTAAAACCTGACGTAGCTGTTGCTAAAAGTGTCGCAGGACCAGCTAATGCACCTCTAGCGAGTGTTCCACCGAATGATGGTGTTGCATCGCCCGTACGGTCAAATCTAGCCTGTGAGCCTACTGGTAATCCTTCAGCTATTCGAGAGTCTCGTGATTGCGGTATATTTTTGGGTAATTCAGCAGGACTAACAGTCTGTTGCATCATTTGCTGTGCGCTCAAGACTCTAGACGCAGGTTTTGCACCTAGTGTGTTCTGTACGCTAGGTGGTGTTTGTCGTTGCTGTGTATTTTGCAGTACTGGTGGGACTGCTATTTTGCTCATTTCTTCTGCTGATATTGCCATAATTTTATCCTAGAGCTAATAATACTTTGTTTGCATAACCTCCTGAGTCGTATGCTACTCCCTTACTGTTAACTCCTTTTTTTACTAGAGGTTTTTCTGATCCCCCAAGTGACGTGTTCCATATGAGTGCTATTTCTTTAGGTCCGTATCCCTTACTTATTAAGTCTTGTATCTTAGCGACTGCTACAGCACGTTCATTTTCTGGTGTTTGCTGTAATACTTGCCCTGCGATCTGCCTTGAAATTATTTTCCATGTCGCTGGCATAAATTGGAATGCTCCAAATTCTCCACTAGCTCCTGCAATTTGTCTTCCTCCACTTTCTACCTGCATTATTGCATTTGCTATATTTTCAGCTGAATTTGTGTCGCTGCCAACGGTGTTAAAAGATATTTCTTCCCAACTGCCATCAACACGTCTTTCCATGTTTCTTCCATCTTGGGTTTGTCCAATTATTTTATCGCCTTGCTTTACTGATGGTACATTTCCAACAATACCCCTGGTTCCGTCTGGTGAGTTTACTAGACGTATAAGCTCATATGCATCTCTAACTCTTGTAAGGTTTTCTTTTAATATCGCATCTCCTTGTCTTGATTGAAGTGAACCTTGTAGAGCCTGCAAGAAGTCAATCTCGTTTTTTGTTACCTGTCCAAGCGCACCTCCTGTTGGTGATGCCTCTCTCATTTTTTGAAGTTCTTCTACTCCAATCATACCTTTAATTGTACCAATCGCAGCTGAAAGGTTGGCTGAGTTAGAACCAGGTATAATCTTAAATACTTTTCTATTAAGAGCGCCTCTATCAAGAGCTGGATTCTCAAATATTTGTTTGAAAGTATCCAATGCTGTTTGCGCTCTTTGAACAAGCTGTTGCTGTTGCGGTGTTACTACTCCCTCAGATGCTCCTGGTAGCCCTTGCAAGATTGCTCCTCTAAGGTCTTGTGGTGCATCTGTTAGTTTTGCATCTCCTCGTGCGATAGCTTGTGACCATGCTGTGACATCTGGGCTAGATCCTACTTGCCCTCCTCCTGATGACCCTGCTACAACATTTCCTGCTGAATCATATCGTACTTGGTCTTTTCCAAGTGTGAATCCTTCTTGTGCTGCTGGTAGTGCATTTATTTCGCCTTGAATACCTGCACGATCAAGAGTTCTTTGTGACTGTAGTCGTGCTAGTTTTGCATTTAGTGGCTCCGCTAGTCCAAGTGACCGTCTTTCGATAGCACTTTGCGCTCCTGTTATAAACTCCATAGCTTTTACTTCCTGTGATTGGTCAAATTGCCCAAGTCGAGTTGATTCAATAAGTTTATCAATTTTACCTTGAGTATCAATCTCATCCTGTGATGGTGCGTTTGAAAGAGCTAGTCGTTTTGCTAGGTCTGCTCGTGGGTCTACTACTGGTGGCATTGGTGCTGGCGCTTGTTGTGTCTGTAGAGCTGTTTGTTGTGGTGGTGTTACTACTGGTGGGCTAAATGATGGTGCAGAATTATTTGGAATAATAAACGGATTTGCTTGTTGTTGTACTACGGGTGCTGGATTCGGTGTAGCTAATGGCTGAGAGGCTGACATTGGTCCAAAATTAGCCCGTAGAGCTGTTTGTTGTGGTGGTTGTTGCATTGGTGTCGCTTGAGGTGTATTGAAGCGAGGTAGAACTTTTGGACCAAGATCATTGAGTGTTTTTGCTGTGCTTAATATACCTGTAGCACCTGGGGTAAATCTTGATGCACCTCCTACTAACTTATTAGCAAGACTCCCGACTCTGGTTTGAGATCCATCTTTCTTTTTGAATATGTTTCTTAGTGAAAATGCCATGTTTAATATCTTAGAAAGTTGTTAGGGTTAATACTTGTTTGTTCTGGTGATGTCAAAGACACAGATGTTGATTTTGACTTTCCATAGCTTGCCTCCATGAGATCTACCATGTTTGTATATAGGTCTTTATACATCTGGTATCTTCCTTCATCTTTCTTTTGTCCAGTCCAGTAAACCATTGAGGCTCCATAGACTGGGGTAATGTGAAAGTCTTCCGGGAGGTCTGGCATCTCTGCGATTGTATATGAAGCTCCAGCCACTGTTATTCCCTGATATGTATTTTTTAATTCTAGAGCTGTTGCACTCGTATATGAATCTATTTGATACCATTCTCCATCTCCAGCAGGGGATGTTACTCGTATCCACCTTCCTGGCATATCTGATGTAAAAGTAGTACCTGACCCTGTAATTGTTGCATCACCATTTGTCGCTGATACAGTTCCAGTTACGTAGTCTGCATTTGATAAGTCTTTGAATCTTTTCTTATATGAAATTGTCACTACATTTGCCTCACTTGGCTCTGGGTAGAATCCTATTTGTTTATTAAAAATAAACATCCTTTCTGGCTGGTTTGCTGAGTAGCTGTATTCGTTTAATCTATCCCATTCTTTTTTAGAATTGACCTCTGTTATAATATAATTTTGAGTTCCTATTGAAACAGTCGCTCCAACAAGTTGCTTGAAGTCGTGTGGTAAATTATAAAATATCTGGTTAATAATAAGTGTAATATCTCTACTTCTTTCATCTCCAAAATACTTTGTTTGAAGCGCACGAATCCCATCGTTAATAAGCTGATCCCCTAGTGTAAGGTTGTCAGTTGCAGTGTTTCGGGTAAATGTCCCATATAAATTTCGTAGTGTTGTGAATCCTTTCATTTTACTTTTATATTATAACATATTGTTAATCATACATCACAATCAGAAGCCCTACTACGTCATCAACTGCTGTCAGAGTACCTGCAGTAGTCAATCCTAGTCTTTCTCCTTTCTTAAAAGTGATGTCTATGGTGTTTGAGATTGATGTAGCTACAAAGTCTGAATTGTTTTCTTTTTGAACTACTGTGTTAGCAGTGTTTTTAATGTTGAACTTTGTTCTTAGTAATCCTCTCCCGGATCCACTTGCAGTCGTTCCTGTGAGCTTCTCTAGGTCCATAGTCACTGCACCTCCACTCGAACCTGCTGTCTTATGTGATTCGCTTATGTAGACCACTCTACCATTCTCGTTTGCTGTAAATACCACTCCATAACTTGTAGCGGTATTTGCACTTAGTATCCGATAGGGGATATATATAAGTTTCCTTTGAAGGTCAGCGTATTGTATCTTGTCCATATCCTGCCCGTTGTGTACGTGAAATTCCATATTATGAAAGTCTAATTGCTAGTAGTACTGGTGTTGATGGAAATCCTGATGAACTTCCATCAAGCTCTATTTTAAGTTGTACATATACAGCTTTTTCAATGTTTGGTACCGCTTGGAAATAACTTGCACCTGCAGTACTGAAGGTTGCTATTTGTGTCCACGCACCACCATACTCAAGTCTAAAGCTCACTCTTATATTCTCTTGAGAGTTAAGTGGCTTTGCCAAATACACCTCGATCTGTTCAAAGTTTCTAGGATCGAGAG
>JGI1221J11331_1000438_pt1 | contig 13689 bp, 9 predicted proteins | sample LakVidmifraction_4_FD_11331 | JGI IMG/M metagenome (IMG submission 11331) | reverse complement strand
GAGCAATGCCACGTTGGCCGACAGCGCCGCGTCCGGGATGGCAGTGAGTGTGTTGGTCGCGCCGGAGATGGATTTGTTGGTGAGAGTCTGGGTGTCGGTGGTGCCGACGACGGCTCCATCCGGGGCGGCGACTGCCGTCATCGCCGAGGTGCCGTTGCCTCTAACAAGCCCAGTAAGAGTACCAGCACCAGTTCCACCTCGCGCGACAACTACCGTTCCAGAGGTAATAGCGTTACCGTTAAGAGTAATCTTTGCACTAGCAAAATTCACGACTGGCGTATTAAGAACATTTCCCGTAGTTCCGTCTATTGTTACAGCTTCAGTCGCCGAAAAGACAGAAGATATACCAAGAAGCATTAAAATAAGTATAAGATATATTTTTTTCATAAAATTAAGGAGTCAACGTCCAAGATAAAATTCCTACATTAGAAATAGTTGGAACCCATCTTGATCCGTCTGGTGATTTAATTGCAAACCCGCTAACATCCCCGGTAAATTTGACTATTCCTGAAGAAAATTGGATAGGTAAATCATTCCCCTCTCCATCGGTTAAATTACGCAAAGTTCCGTCTACCCCGCTATTTCCAATATTACTTACCTGAATAAGACGTTTGTAGGTTTCCGATGGACTGTAGGTAGTAAGAGCTGGCATACAAAAAAAATTACACTAAAAAATACCAAATTGAATTACTTTGAAATATAAAGCAGCAACAAAACCAATCGCTATAGTTACTAACAACCCTATAAAACCAGCTATAGTTAATCTATTTTTAGCAATAATTGTTTTTTGAGTTTCGATAGTTAAATTTTGTTTGTTTATTTCTTTAATCATTTTATTTTGAATTTCATGATTTTTATCTTTTTGATTGTCTACCTCTTTAGAAAACTCAAGAAAAGCCTTGTCGTCAGCTTTAATTTGCTCGGTAAGATTTAAATTTTCCTTTAATAAATTAATATATTCTGGAGTATTATAAACCATTACTTTTTGATTTAAGAATCTTTCTGGTAGAATTACAACCTTTTCAGCGGAAAATGCTGAAAAATTATAAGAAAAAACAGCTAAAAATAATAAAATTATAAAATTGTTTTTAGTTATTGTCATAAATTGGAGTGATCCTAATTGGTTTTTCTGGCGGCGGAACTAATTTTAGTAAATTCGCCGAATACATATCGCTTAAGTCATATCGACCAAATCTCAAACTTTCGTCTAGTGCGTAAACTGTTCTACTCATAGTTTCGGATGTTTTTTCAACGTATTCTATGCGAGCAGCACAACTGGAAAACAACAAACATAAAAATAAAATAAATAAGATTTTCACGCTTTTTGTTACACTAATAAAAGATAAAAAGAATATAATAAAAAAAATAAGTGTAATGCAACACGCATACACTTTTTTTATTGAAAGCAAGGAAAAAATAATAAGATAAGTGTAGAAAAAAATTATATCATTATGCTTTATTACTGTATTCATTGTGGCTTTCCAAATACTGGTTCGACCAAACCGGAAAAATGCTCAAGCTGTAAAAGCAACATGAGCTTATCGTCATCCTTAAATAAAAAGATCATTCCAGTAGTCGCTAAAAAAACTTACGAAGATGACGAAGAATTACTAGAAAGATTATTAGCTAAGTCAAGATTGAACAAACAAAAAGAAAAATACGTCGAAGAATCACCATCGGATAAAAAAAGAGTATTAAAAAGACCCTTAAAGTTTTCCCAAGGAGAAGATTATTCCAATAACGATGATGATGACGACGATGATATTGAATTACCAGATATTACCGAATTAAAATTTCAAATATCTAATTCAGATTCGCCAAATAAACGAGGGATGACATTAGGACAAGCTATCGACAACCCAATTGAAAGAAAAAATACTAATCATTCAGTTCCTACGACAAAATTAAGCAAAGCGGCAGCAAAAAGAAAGCTAGGCGCAATTCTAGATAAAGCCGGACGACAAAAAGCAAAAAGAGGCGAATAATTGATTAACACAGCAAATATAAAACTTTTAGGCAACCCTAAAAACAACAAAGAGTTTTCTTTTGAAGAGTGTTACGACGCTATAGACAAAGAAATAAAAAAAAGAAAACCAAGGTGGTTACTTAATCGACTTATGGATTACGAAGATGTATCCCAAGTAATTAGAAATCATATTTTTATTAAATGGGACCAATGGGATCAATCTAGAACATTGTTACCTTGGATAAACCGCGTAATCACCCACCAAACAAAAAATATAGTTAGAAATATTTATAGTTGTTATAGTAAACCTTGTTCTAAGTGCGAAGCTAACGAAGAAAGATACGGAGGCGGGGAAGGATTATGCCGGATATATAAAACCCAATGCGCGGATTGTCCATTATACGCTAAGTGGGAAAAAAGCAAAAAGAACGCACAAAATATAAACTTAGCAGAGTCATATGATGGCCAAGAGAATTATATTAAAACAATTGAAGATGATTCGTATAAGGCAGATAATTTATATAAGAATTTAGATCTAATACATATTAGTATTATGGCTAAGTTAACCCCGGCGCAAAAGAAAGTTTATAAATATTTATATATAGATCATAAAGACAAGCTAGAAACCGCAAAGTTAATGGGCTACAGAACAAAAGAAGCTAGTAGAGACCCCGGATACAAAGCTATTGAGAAGTTCAAGAAAATATTTGTTATTCAAGCTAAGAAAGTATTAGAAGAAAGCGACTTTTCAAATATATAAGCAACAGATTATTAAAAAAGCAATGAAAAACAACGTGAGTCAATCTATATCGGATGTAATTAAAAATATCCCAGCGGACAAAGTAGAATTAGTAACTCTGAGCGATAAGCAAAAAGCAGACGTTTTAAAACATTATAAAGAAAATTATGAAAACCCGCCCTCTCTCAAAGATTTAATTGATATTGCGTGGCCAGATATGAATTTTGATGGGAGAGATAAGCCCGGCATGGCTGTTAGAAAATTTTTAAAAACATTAGGAATTAAACCAAAAACAAATGCTCATATTCCTGTTGGCAAATACGATCTTAGTATGGCTGAGCAAGAATTCATTCAAAATAATGCCGCAAGCGGAATGAAAATAATGGAAATGGCAAAAACCTTATTTAATCCGAAAATTACTTCACTTTCCAAAGAGGTTCGAGCTATGCGAGAATTTGTTACGAAAAACCAAATTCCATTTTTGGAAGAAGAGGCAGAGCAAACAACCGAAGACCGATTTGATCCTCCTAAATCTTACGCTCCATGTTTAAGATTAGTAAATAAATATACTCACGATATTATTAATTCTATAGCTCCGTCCGAAAGAGAAAAGCAGGGAATTAACGCTTTAGTCAGATTCTTACATACGCCGAGATTTGTCCAGATGATAAACAATTATACAAATAAGGACAGTAGAGAGTTATTTTTATCTGAATTCATAAGAGCCTGTTATAATAAATCAGATTTAACCTCTGATGAAATTAACTTATATTTAAACCTTTGTTCTGATATTGTTTTGGCTTCTGGTATTCAAAAACAAATTGAAGTATTAAGTAATAGACTTAACGATATTGCCGAAGACCCAGAGGGAAAAATTACCCTACCATTAGCACAGGCTATTACAGCTAAAACTAACGAATTTGATAAGTGTTTGACCCGGCAAAAACAATTAATCGGAGATTTAAATGGAAATAGAGCAAAAAGATTAGAAAAACAACAATCTGCTGGACAAAATTTATTCTCCTTAGTCGCCTTTTGGCAAGAAAAGAAAGGCAGAGAAAAGTTTTTAAAGTTAGCCAAAATGAAACAAGAAGCCTTAGCTGGCGTTGTCCGCGATCTTGAGAATATGGATAGTATTAAAGCGGAAATTTGGGGCAGCTTGTAATAAGTCGTTGATAATCAGATGGATAAGAAGTTAAATAAATTTCAACAAGATCATCCAAGGTACGATCTATATACTAAGGAAATACTCGCGTATAAGGGGAAAGATTTTTATTTGTTGAATTGCTATTCTAACAAAACCAACTTATCTAAGCATTTCAAAGATATAGACAACGAAGAAAGAATAGAGATTACCAAAAAGATAATCACAAACAGAGTTGAACAGAAAAATATAAAATATATTCCATGTCAAGTAGAGCTAAAAACTTTAATAGCTCCCGCTATCACATCGTTAGAAAAAGTAGGCATAAATTACTCGGACGTTTATAAAGATTTAAATTTAATTAGTAAATATAAATATGGTAAAATAGAACCATTTTTCGAAAAAAGGGTAATCTCAAGCTTAATTCAAGATAGTCGCGAACAAAAAGGACTTGTTTTCAATAAGATAAAATCAATTGTAGGCACACTTAGTTTCGGCGATTATTCATTGTCTACGGATTTAGAAAACACCCTAGCGATAGAGAGGAAAAGTTTATCTGATTTCGTAGGAACTTTAAGCGGAAAAAGCTACGAAAGGTTTGAGAGAGAAATAATTAGAGCTAAAGAAAAAAATAGCAACTTGTTAATGGTCGTAGAAAAAAGCTTTAGCGAAAGCTTTTCTTTTAATTACCAATATGAACTAAGATACTCAAAAGCAACTCCCGAATATATTTTTTCTAACCTAAGAAAATTAATTCAAAAATATCCCAATTTCCAAGTTGCTTTTGCTAAGGATAGAGAAGAGTCAGCTAAACTAACAGAGTTCGCTTTGTCCGTAGGAAAATCGCTATTTGATTATGATATTGAATATCTCCTAAATAAGAAATTAATTAATATATGATTCATTATAACCCTATATCAAAAGAGCAAAAAGAGCTTTATACCCTTAGTAGATTTGAAGTACTAGAAGGCTTATTATCTCAACAAGAATCCTTTGTCACTCTTGCTGATTTTTTACGCCATAACTTAGGTGTCACTACCGAGTTATTGTTAGGAATAAAAATTTTCCCATATCAAGAGTTTATTTTGCAAAATTGGTTTGAAAATAATTTTAATATAAACGTCGTCTCTAGAGGCGGAGCAAAAAGTTGGATGGTAGCTTTATTCGCACTATTATATCCAATTTTCTACCCTAATACTAGGATTGTTTTTGCTTCGGCGGTCTTCCGGTCTGCTCGTAGGATTATGGAACAAATGGAACAGTTTCTTCAAATGAAGGGAGCTTCAATGTTACGAGATTGCTATCCCGATGGTATTCGTAGAGCAACAGACCAATGGCAAATGAAAGCTAATGGCGGAATTGTTATCGCCGTTCCTTTAAATAATAAAATTCGCGGAATTAGAGCTGACATATTGGTGGTAGACGAATTCTTATTAGTTCCAGAGAATATTTACAAAGATGTTTTGATGCCTTTCTTAACAGCTAAAAACAACATTCAAGAGCAGTTGTCAATTATAGAAAAAGAAGAAGAGTTAATTAGATTAGGTAAATTAACAGAAGCGGATAAAACTATCCTTGAAAGTAATAAAAAAATCATAGCCCTAACTTCCGCCTCTTTTGATTTTGAGTATTGTCACACTATTTACCAAGATTGGCTATTAAAAGCCGCAGACAAAAAGAAAGCAGAAGGAAAAAGATATTTTACTGCAAAATTATCTTATTTATCTTTACCGAAAGAATTAGTCGAAGAAACTATTATTCAAGAAGCTAAATCTGGTGGCGAAAATACCCCATATTTCCAAAGAGAATATATGGCTAACTTTGTAAGCGGATCAGACGGGTTCTTTTCTATGAAGCATATGAGAGAATGCACGATTCCCGATGGAGACTTACCTTGTGTTCAGTTGTCCGGCGACCCAAAAGCAGAATATATTTTAGCAATTGATCCGTCTTTTTCCAGTGGGGCCAAGTCTGACTTTTTCGCTATGGGTGTTTGGATGTTAGACCAAGAAAAAAGAAGAATAACGCTTGTTAATAGTTATGCGATTGCTGGTGGAGATTTGAAAAATCACATAGCTTATTTGTATTATATTCTTAGATCTTTTAACATTGTTTTAGTTACTGCTGATTTACTTGGAGGTGGCGGAGAAAACTTTAACTTTATTGAAGCCGTTAATCAATCTCAGTTATTTACTATTTCAGGGTTACAATTAAAATTTGTAGAAGCCCAACTAAATGATTGTGGGGAAGATTATGCTGGCGAATTAAGAGCATTTAAAAGAAACTATAACCCAACGACTAAAACAATTTGTTATGCTCAAAAGTTTACAAACACTTGGGTAAGAAAAGCTAATGAATATCTTCAACATCAAATCCAAGCTAAAAAAGTTTGGTTTTCTAGCAAAGTTTGTAACCATTCAGAAGAATTTGAAAAAGTTTGTAAAAAAAAATTCCCGGAAGGCGTAAGAATTTATAATTCAGATGGAAAAGAATATACCGTTGTAGATTTTGTCGAAGATCAAGATTACTGGATCGAAGAGACGATGAATCAAATAGCTTTAATCGAACCAAGAAAAACCGCGTCAGGTAGCGTTACTTTTGATTTGGCTCCAGCCGTTAAAGCAATCAAGGGAGAAAATAGAGCTAGAAGAGATAACTATACAACAACCCTAATGGCATGTTGGGCGGCAAAGTTTTATTTTGATTATAAAGAAGGGTCAATTTTAAATAAATTCGATGGATTCAAACCGTTTTTTATAAATTAGTAAACAATATAGTGTAAAGTAAATAATATGGCAACTGGAACAAGGAAAAAAGCAACACAAGAAAATCTTAACCTACTAAAAGACAATAAAAGTTCGTGTTCTTTTATTGGCGAATCATTTGCTTCTGATTTTTCACAAAATAGAAAAATTCAACAAATAATTCAAGCTTCTGTTGACCAACCATCTAGATCAATAACGTCTAACAAACAAAAGCAAAAATATTCTTTATATGAAAATATAGAAAATATGCCGTCGCCTTATAATTTTAATAACAGTTCACATTCTGATGGCCAATTTATTGATATTAAAGAAATTGTAGAGTTATGTCAAAAAGCATACATTAATGTTCCTATTTTTAGAAATACAATTGACGTATTAACAGAATTTTCTAACACTAAAGTTTATTTTGAAGGCGGAACCAAAAAATCAAGAGACTTTTTCGATTATTGGTTTAATAATAAAATCTCTGGTTGGGACTTAACCGGACAATGGCTTCGAGAATGGTATCGATCTGGAAACGTAATTCTTTATAGATTTGACGGGGACGTATCCATAGAAGGCTTAAAGGATATTACAAAAGTATATGGAGCGGATGAAAAAATAGATTTAGATAAAATTTATAAACTTCCGACTAAATATTTAGTCGTTAATCCGGCAGACGTAAAAAGCCAAGGAGCATTAAACTTTTTTGATAACACTTATTATAAAACACTTACCGCCTATGAAGTCGCTTGCTTGAAAAATCCCAAGACAGAGCAGGTTCAAGATTTTTTTGATAATTTAGACCCAGACATTCAAAAAAGAATTAAAGGCGGCGAAGTTGTCTTAATTCCATTGGACCCAACTAAGACATATTGCTTCTTTCAGAAAAAACAAGATTACGAGCCCTTCGCTATCCCTCTTTTTTATGCGGTTTTGCCGGATATTGATTTAAAACTAGGATTCAAAAAAATAGAAAAGATAATTACAAGAACAGTAGAATACGTTATTCTTCATGTTAAAGTTGGAACAGAAGAGCTTCCTAATCCAGAGGGGATTAACGCTATTAACGAATTGTTTTCTAACGAAACGATTGGTAGATTATTAGTTACGGACGGGACAACGGAAATGAAATTTATTATTCCTGACGTTAATAAAGTGTTAGGTAAAGATAAATATCAACAAGTAAATGAAGATATCGCCGATGGACTTCAAAATATTTTCTTTGGAGATGAAAAGTTTTCCTCTACGTCTATTAAGATTAACGTGTTTATGGAAAGGCTTAAAGACGCACAAACGGCGTATTTAACTTATTTTTTGAATCCAGAAATAAAAAGAATTGCCAAAGAGCTTGGATTTAAGAGTTATCCGACCGCTAAAATGACTCATATTAACCTACAAGACAAGGTTAATTTAACTAGAGTTTATACTCGTTTGATGGAACTTAGTGTTCTCACCCCAGCGGAAGGATTAGAAGCTATTCAAACTGGAATTTTGCCAGATCCCGTCCAGTCCCTCGAAAATCAAAAAGAATATACAAGACAAAAAGAACAAGGGTTATATGTTCCCTTAACAAGTAATGCTCCGCCGATTGACGAAGAAAGTAATGTAACCCCAACTCCAAAAGGCCAACCGGGAAAAGGACGCCCACCGGGAAGCGGAGGAAACAAATTAAGTGGGCCTAGACAAGAAAGTCCGGTCGGAATTAGCAAATCAAGTTTTGCTTACGATTTAGACAAGATTAAAGATTTAATTATAAAAACATCTTCTGTAGAATCTTTAGCCGCGAAAGAATTAAGAAAAAAACATTCTATTAAAAAATTAACCCAAGAGCAAGAATCTGTAGCCAAGCAAATTTGTAAACTTGTTTACGCTAACGAAAAACCCGAAGAATGGGAAGGTAAAATTGAAGAATATATTAATAGTCCAAAACCAATCTCTGAATCAATCGCAGACGAGATTGATGAAATTAGAGAGTCCCATAACGATTGTTCTACATTTTTAGCTACAATGCTTTGGCATTCTAAAGTAAGCCAATAGCTATTATTATATTCGCTTATATTCATTTTAACTGTAATTAAGAGCATACCAAGGAATAAGGATGCCTAATTTTTCAGGAACAGTTAACATTGGCGTTAATACAAACGCCCAGCAAGTATTACCGCAACAGGTAACTCAAGGCTACAATTCTGTACAAAGGTATTTAAATAGAAACCCTCTTAGGATTAATGTTAATACTAGGGGGTTAAGTAGTTTACGAAACCTTAATAATCTCCCTCTTGGCAGAATTTCCGCACAAGCCTCTGAATTCGAGAAAAGTATGGGGGCCGCTACTGCCCGCGTTATTGCTTTCGGAGCCTCTGTAGGGGCGCTATATGCCATTCAGAGCGCGTTAAAATCAATAGTCTCTACTACTATTGAAGTAGAAAAAGGTTTTCAAAATATTCGAGTAGTTTTTAGTGCTACCGATAAGACATTTAAGCAATTTACTAACTCGTTATTTGACGTAGGAAAAGCAACAGCATCTTCAATTTCTGACGTTAGCAAGGCGGCGGAAGAATTCGCTCGCCAAGGTTTTACTATTCAAAGAACAGTTGAAAATACAGCCAATGCTATTACATTAAATAAAACCTCTGGGTTAGAATTAGCTAAAAGCATTCAAGTTTTAACTTCTGCTTATTTTACGTTCAATAAAGAAATAAGCAATACAACTCAAGTTACTGATAAACTTTTAAATGTTGATACTAAATTCGCCGTAAGCGCTAAAGATTTGGCCGAAGGGCTTTCGCGTGTTGGTAATACAGCCTCAAACGCCAAAGTGGGGTTTGACCAATTATTAGGTGCCATCACTGCCGTCCAACAAAAAACGCAACGAGGTGGAGCGGTTATTGGTAATGCGTTTAAGTCTATTTTTACTAGGGCGCAAAGTGAAAAAAACTTGTCGTTGATTGAAAGTTTAGGCGTATCTACTAAAACAGAAAGCAATGAGCTACGTCCAATTTTTGATACTCTTACTGATTTAGCTCAAAAATATAAAACAGTATCAGACGCCCAAAAAGTTTTTATCTCGACGCAAATTGCTGGTCGTTATCAAATTAACGTATTTGACGCTTTAATTAAAGATTTAGGTAGCTCTTATTCTGTATTCGCACAGGCGACAGACGTAGCGGGGAAGTCTAGCGGAGTAGCCGCGCAAAGATTAAAAGAATTAAACAAAACAACCGCTGCTCAAATTGAAATTCTTAAAACAAGTTTTTCTCAATTAGGCTCTAATATAGGTAATATCTCTATTGGTGGACAATCTAAATCATTTTTAAAAGAAATTACCAGTATTACCGATATAGTCGGCGGGGCATTAGCAAAGACCGGAACAGGGAACGAAGATACTGGTTCAAAAATTGCCGAAGGAATAGTTAAAGGAATTGGTAATTTCATCACTGGCCCCGGACTTATCTACCTTTCGGCAACTGTTCTTAAATTAACACTCTCGCTTGGAAAAAGCATAGGAGGGATTGGAAAAAGTTTACTTGGAACAAACTCGGCTATAGAAAAACAAGTAGGACTAAATGCCGCGATCAACTCTAGCTTACAAAGCGGTAATGCCTTTTATGTTGAAAGACTTAGATTGGCAAAAAGCGTCCTAGAGCAAGAACAAGCAATTGCAGGCCTTAATAGGTCGGGTCAATTTAGAGCTTTTTCACAAAGTCCAACTTCGGGATTATCTACGTCCCTAAGACAAGGTGGATTTAGCGCAAATAGTTCTGGTGGAATATCAAGACCGCTAAGTGCCAGCTTTGGCAGAAGCGGTTCAAGACCAATTCCTAACTTTGCTCAAAAACCAAAGAAACTAGGGGCAAAAGATTTTGATAATTTACGCGACCCAGATTTTAGTTTTAATAAAAAAGGAGAATTTGACCTTAATAATTTTTTTGGAAGTACTAGCGGCTTAGTACAAAATAAAAGCGCTAGAATCATTGGAATTGATACTTATATTCCCCAAACGGGAGGAGCACAAGAGGTATATAGAGATTTATTTAAAAAATTAAGAGAAAAAAAAGTAAACAGAGTAATCGGAGATTTAACTCCGCAAAATTCAGACCCCCGAGACCCTAAAGATCCAGTCAGTGTTTTAAAGTCTATTCTCCCTCAAATAACCAGAGGCAGATTAGGCTCTTCTAACAGTCTTGGTATAGGGGGTAAAGAATTTAAATTGGGCGGGGGGACACAATTTGACGAAGACTTATTAAAAGAAGCTCCCAAAATACTACGGCAATTAAAAAAAGATGGCAGCGATATTAGTTTTATAACTAATATTAATGACGCGATAGATAGAGAAAAAAGGGCTGGGGTCTCTAGTAATAAAATTAGAGTTGGCTTTGACCCAAGAGTAGGAGTTGGAGTTTATAACACCCTAGACGAACCCGGTGGATTAAGCCAAGGGGTAAACGCAGCTATCAAAAAAGGGAAAAATCCTAAAACCCACGGCATTATCCCCAACTTTGCTTCTGCTACGGAAAAAAGATACGTTGAATCGACAAGGGCAGAAATAAAAAGGTCTAATTCTTTATTTGATATTGATTCAAGAACGCAAACTGGCGGAAGAGGATTAGCCGGATATGAAAAAAAGGTTTTATACGAAAAAAACAGAGATGAAGTATTAGCTCAAATTAATAGTGACTTTAAAAAGTTTAATCAATTAAAAAAATCAAATGATCCAAAGGTCAAGGCTTTTACCAGAACTGTAGAACGTGAAATTACCAAAAAAGGCGAGGCGGTCCAAAGTCAAATTCTAACTAAAAATTTCAATAACGCCACCGACTCTTTAAGCTCAAGAAAACCTGGATTTGGGTTATTTGGAAGTATAGATAAAGGGGTAAATAAAGATGTATTTAATTCTTTATCTCAATTTGATCGTAGGTTTGCCTCTGGTAGCGACAAAGATAAATTAAAGCTATTAAATCCAGAACAAAGACAAAATTTACAAGGAACAAAAGCATTTTATCAAGAAAGGAGAAACGAAAAATTAGGTCAAGTCGGTTTTGGACTTTCCTTTGCCGCTCCACTTTTAGCGGCTGGATTACAAACTGCCGCAGGAGAAGATACTAGCTCTACAGGGACAGGGCTAAGGACCGGAGCAGGAGCAGCGAGTGGGTTAGGCGCAGCTGGAGCATTATCATATCTTCTTCCGGGCAAATTAAAACTCCCCGTCTTAGCTCTTGGAACATTAGCGGGAGGATATAGCGCATTTAAGGGGGATAAAGGATTTAAAGAGCAAATAGGTAGAAAAAAACAACTCGAATCTGTTCAATCCGCCGCAGTCCAAGAAGATTTAGGCAGACAATATTTGTTTGGTTTAGCCCAACAAGAAGATTTAAAATCTGAAGGGGCTTCAGAATATCGTTTGTACGAAGGTCGAGAGCAATTAAGCAAAATTTTCTCCGGCGGCGGAACTAAAGCAGACCCCGGCATAAATAATAAAGCCGTTCTTGATATTATTAGAAAAACAGAAGGTCAAAGTTTTAAAAAAAGAGAACAACAAATTGGCAAAGTATTAAAAGAAGAAGAAAGAAAAAATACCATCGAGGCGGCTAAGGTAAGTACCGAAGATTTCTTTACAAGCAATGACAATAAAAATCTAGGGTTTTTTGACAGCCAAATTGGAAAAGACCCGTCAAAGGGAAATTTTAAAAGCAGAGATGCGCTAAAAAATGTATTTACAAACTCAGCATTTCAAGACAAACCAGATGAAAAATTATTAGAATCATTGCGGGAAAAGTTAGAATCTAAAACCCTAAGTGACAATGAAAAATATAATTTAGTAAAACCAGACCTTAAGAAAATTTACGCCGACCCAGTAGCTCAAAAAATAGTAGAAGGATTAGAAAGTATTACGCCAAGCAAGGACGAGTTTAAAGCAATCGTAGAGGGGTTAACTACAGCCGTAGTAAAGGCTCAACTTATTGCTGCTGAAAATTTAGCCACACCTAAATTCAACTCAGGAAATTTAACAAAAAGATTAGGAGGGATAGACGGATTTTTGAATGGAGATCGATTTGATTCAACTAAAATTTCCCAAGGGTTCGGGCAAACCTCTAGAGTAACAAATTACGATAGATCAGCTAATGGATTAAGAAAGACAATAGGGGTAAATGCTACAGATCAAGGCAGAAGAGATTTATTATCTTCTACCGGAAAAAAGCAAGGAAATCTTTATAAATCTTTGGTTGACTCTGGTTTGTATAGCGACAAACAGGCGGATAATATTCTCGGACCAAAAGGAGCCAAAAATATAGAAGATGGTATAAACGCTAAACAAACTAACCAATATTTAGATCTTGCTAAAGGAAGATTAAATGGTAATCCAGATTTAGCTAACTTTGCTCCAAATCAATATAATAGAGCTAAAAACGCATTAGACAAGGGCGATGTGTCTGGAGCCTTTGATGCTATCAAAGACGTTAAGTTTAAAGATCCGGGAAGACAGCAGGATTTAGGGGAAACCCAAAGATTTCTTAAGGCAACGGCGGACAATATTGGGTCAACAAGAGATTCGGCAAAAACGCAAATTGATTTATTAATTAATATTGCCGAAAATACAAAACAAATGGCAGATGACGACACTGGCGATACGTTGCCTGAAACCGAAGGGTCATTAGCTCGCGGACATATTCCAGAAAGAAACGCAATAGCCAGAGGAATCGGCGGGGCGAAATCTTATGATCGTCCTTATACTTTGAATAGCGGACTAGGCAGAATGTCTGTTAATACTGGTGAAAAAGTTGTTCCTAATTTTATGGGAAGCGGACAAACAGGGGTTTTAAATAGAAGTCAACAAAAAATGGTTCCTAATTTCGCTGCCACAACAGGTTTAACTGTAGACGGAGCCAGAAGAATGAGAAGAAGCGAAGTAGAGGATACAATAAAACGCCATCCGCAGCTGAAAGATGCTCGCGGCTTTGCCAGAGCAGGCGAATACTATGTTAAACCCGGGCTATCAAAAATAGCACAAAGGGGGACCACCGCTCATGAATTAACTCACGCTAGGATGGCAAAATATATGGGCGGAAATGTGAAAACTGGATACACAGGATTCGCG
>JGI1221J11331_1000436_pt1 | contig 13703 bp, 14 predicted proteins | sample LakVidmifraction_4_FD_11331 | JGI IMG/M metagenome (IMG submission 11331) | reverse complement strand
GAGAAATATGGCATAGTAAGTCAAGTAAAACATTCTGTAGTATCTATAGTTTTAAACATTACGGAAGGTGCTGAAAGACATACTGATAAATAATTTGTAAATTTTTTGAATATCAGTCGAGGCTTTAGTATTGAATTAGAAACTCAATTCATTTTAATCCAAGACCTTTTTGAAATTGAAAATCAAGATGAAGTCATTAAAATAATTTTAAAAGAAAATAATGAAATTCAGTGTATGATATACAAACCTATCATTTCTAAATCATCCAAATAAATTAATACTTGATACTGATTACTTGATTCTAAATACTAAATACTTGAAATTAAAAAAATTAAAATAAAAAGGAAAAAATGGAAACAAAAGAAAAAATTGATGACATGATCCGCGGTGGTCAATTCATCGTGAAAGAAACAAAGGCTGAAGATGTCTTTACTCCAGAAGATTTTTCTGATGAGCAAAAGATGATGAGAGATTCTGTAAAGGAATTTGTTGATAGAGAGATATGGCCTAAAAAGGAAGAATTCGAGAAGAAGAATTACGATTTGACGAAAGAAATTATGAGAAAAGCTGGAGAGCTTGGATTTCTTGGCGTCTCAGTTCCCGAGGAATATGATGGTCTAGGAATGGGTTTCGTATCTACGATGTTGGTTTGTGATTACATTTCGGGTGCTACAGGTTCTATTGCTACGGCTTTTGGTGCTCATACAGGAATTGGAACCTTACCTATTACTTTATATGGTACTGAGGAGCAAAAGAAAAAATATGTCCCGAGACTAGCCACTGGAGAATGGTTTGGAGCTTACTGTCTAACTGAACCAGGAGCAGGTTCAGATGCAAATTCAGGAAAAACTAAAGCTGTCTTATCAGAAGATGGTTCACATTATAAGATTACAGGTCAGAAGATGTGGATTTCTAATGCAGGCTTCTGTGATTTATTTATTGTTTTTGCTAGAATTGAAGACGATAAAAATATCACAGCATTTATTGTAGAAAAAGATTTAAAAAATGGAATTTCCATGGGTGATGAAGAGAAAAAGTTAGGAATCCACTCCTCTTCTACTCGCCAAGTCTTTTTTAACGAGACTAAAGTACCAGCAGAAAACCTACTAGGTGAACGTAACGGTGGTTTCAAAATCGCCATGAATTCACTTAACGTTGGTAGAATTAAACTTGCTGCTGCATGCTTAGATGCTCAACGTAGAGTTTTAACTTCAGCAGTAGAATATGCCAACGTAAGGGTACAGTTCGACACTCCTATTTCAAAATTTGGTGCTATTCGTTCTAAATTAGCTGAAATGGCTATGTCTATCTACGCAGATGAAGCTGCAAGCTACAGAGCTTCAAAAAATATTGAAGACAGAATTAACCTAAGAAAGGAAAATGGGAGCTCACATCAAGAAGCCGAGCTAAAAGGTGTAGAGGAGTTTGCTATCGAATGTTCTATCCTTAAAGTTGCTGTTTCTGAAGACATTCAAAAATGTTCAGATGAAGGTATTCAAATTTATGGAGGTATGGGATTCTCTGCAGATGCTCCTATGGAATCTGCTTGGAGAGATGCGAGAATATCAAGAATCTATGAAGGTACCAATGAGATCAACAGAATGCTTTCTGTAGGTATGTTAATTAAAAAAGCGATGAAAGGACATGTAGATTTATTAGGACCAGCAAAAGCTGTGGCTGATGAATTAACTGGAATTCCATCCTTTGAAACTCCAGACTACACTCAGCTTCTTGCTGAAGAAAAAGCTATGCTTAAGAGGTTGAAAAAGGTTTTTTTGATGGTTGCTGGTAGTGCAGCTCAAAAGTATGGTGAAGAATTAGACCAACATCAACAGCTCTTATTAGCTTCTGCTGACATTTTAATTGAAACGTATATGGCAGAATCAGCTATCTTGAGAGTAGAAAAAAACGCAAAGCGTTATGGTGAAGAATCTCAAAAAGTTCAAATCGCTATGGCTAAGTTAAGACTTTATAAAGCTGTTGATAAAATCAATGAAAAAGCTAAAGAAGGTATTATTTCCTTTGCTGAGGGTGATGAGCAAAAAATGATGCTTATGGGATTAAAGCGTTTCACGAAGTATGAAAACTACCCAAATATCGTTGAGCTTAGAAATATTATTGCTGATAAGATTGTAGAAGACAACAAATATGCAGTCTAAACAAGTAATTTAATTAGTGACAAAGCCCACTTTGCAGTGGGCTTTTTATATTAATCCTAATTTATATGAATATGAAAGCTATTTTAATTCTATTCCTTGTTTTATTTTCCAATTTAAACTTCGCTCAAAGCTTGAACTGAGCATTGGAAAAAGTAATCAATTCTGAAAGTCAACAAAGAGCCATTAAACTGTATAGTGATTCTTATTTTACATCCTTGACCATTTTAAAAAATTCTGGTGAATTTATATCAGCCTCTGGTGGGACTTATTTTATAAATGATTATGACTATCTAGAGAACTTAGAAATCCATTCAGAATCAGCGGCAATTACTGGAAGTTTTTTTAATTATAATTATGAAATAAAAGGAGATTCTTTATTTATGTAGTAGGTTAGTAATTTACATAATCGATGATTTCAAGGCCGTACCCTATCATCCCCACTCTTTTTTTATGTTTTGTGTTGGACATCAATTTGATTTTATGAACCCCCACATCGTGTAAAATTTGAGCTCCAATACCAAAGTCTTTTTCATCCATAACTACTCTAGGTGCTTTAGCAATATCACCTTCACTTTGATTTAGTTTAAGTGCCTTTAACCTAGATATTAAATTAAACCCTTGTATATCTTGGTTTATAAAAACTATAGCTCCTTTGCCTTCAGCATTCAATTGCTTGAACATACTGTCAAGCTTTTGATCAGCATTATTGGTAAGTGTCCCTAAAATATCACTATTTACTAAAGTTGAATTCATTCTCACTAGAACAGGCTCATCAATCTTCCAAGTTCCTTTAGTTAAGGCCAAATGAACCTGATCGTTTGTAGTTTGATGATAAGCTCTTAATCTAAATTGACCAAATCTTGTATTCAGTTCAAAATCCTCAGATTTTTCAATAAGAGAATCGTGCTGCATTCTGTAGGCTACTAAATCCTCAATAGAAACTAATTTTAGGCCGTGTTCTTTCGCGACTTCCACTAATTCTGGAAGTCTAGCCATACTTCCATCTTCATTCATGATCTCACAAATAACCCCAGCAGGTTTCAAACCAGCAAGTCTAGCAAAATCTATAGAGGCTTCTGTATGCCCAGTTCTTCGTAAAACACCACCTTCTTTTGCTATGAGTGGAAAGATATGTCCAGGCCTATTTAAATCATGTGGTCGTGTCTCATCGTTGCATAAGGCTTTTATGGTTTTAGACCGATCTGCTGCAGAAATACCTGTAGTCACACCCTTACCTCTAAGATCTACAGAAACTGTAAACGCTGTTTCCATAGGATCGGTATTATTACCGACCATAGTGGTGAGATTTAATTTTTTACAACGTCCTTCAGTTAAGGGTGAGCAAATAAGACCTCTTCCATACTTCGCCATAAAATTGATTATCTCTGGAGTTACCTTCTCTGCCGCTGCCAAAAAGTCGCCCTCGTTTTCTCTATCTTCATCATCCACAACTATGATAATTTTTCCTGCTCTTACATCATCTATGGCTTCTTGTATAGAATCCAATCGTATTTTATTATGTTTCATTTTTATTTTTTTCTGATATTAAAAACTTTTGATTTTATATTTTTTACCAACTTATCTAAAGGAACAGCTATAAAATCTAGATTCACAAATCCTTGATCAGTTGTTGCTCTATAAGTTAAATAAATACTCAAAGGAAAAAGAATAATGGTAGATAACCAAGACCCCAGGAATGGAGACAAACTTCCTCCTTCTGCACTATTTCCTGCAAATAATCCTATAAAATGATAGGTCAAAAATACTATAATAGCAACAACCATAGGTAATCCAAGACCCCCTTTTCTTATAATGGCTCCTAATGGAGCTCCTACGAAGAATAAAATAATGCAAGCAAAAGGCAAAGCATATTTACTATGCATAGCCATTTCCATCTTATTCAAGAGAATTTCCTTTTGTTTAAACTGATTTTTTTTGGAAATGATCTGAGGTGTAATACTGTTGACAGAATTTGTAGCAACATTAAAAATCTGAGATCTCTGTCTGTAAGGATATTCCCAGAACAAACTATCTATGGAAAAATCTTTATAAACACTATATTGACTATCTTTTTCTTGATCTGCACTTAAAATTGAATCCCTGCTTATTCGGTCCGCAATAATTTGGTTGATTTTTCTTTTGCTAGAACTATCAAGTTTAGTAGCAGAATTTAAAGTTCTTTGAAGACCACTCCTTTGGTTTATTAATCTATTAAGGCGTTCTCTACCTTCTACATAATCAGTTGAAAAAGAATCCAACTGAATTTTTAACTCGCTTGTATTCAGCATCTTGTAGGGATGTTTCAAGCTCTCATCATCAAGATCTACATCATTGAAATTTGATAAATCTATGTTCAAAACATATTTATCAAAGGCACTTTTAACAAAGGGTGCCTTTAGCTTTTGCTGGTAAGTTTTTGTACGGACTTCATCATAATAGTTCCCATCGTACAAGACTAAAGATAAAACACTGGAAGTTTCTGCAGATTCCAATACACCATGATCTGCTTTTATTACTGTGTAATTTCCAACTCTGTTCTCTGATTTTTTATGAATAATGACATCGTCAAGATTACGACCGTCAGGACCACTTTTTTTATTCACTTTTATGTTGATATTTCCCATATCATTAAAGGCCCCTTCTATAATAGCCAAAGACGGTTTTACTTGAGCAATATTTTTACGCATGTTCAACACCTTGCCTTCAGCATAGGGAATGACAGTATTTGCAAAATAAAAAGTGACTGCACCTAGAAGCAGAATAAATACAATTAGACTTCGCATAGCTCTTTGAAGAGAAATGCCAGCAGACTTCATCGCTGCAAATTCATATTGCTCTGCAAAACTCCCAAAAGTCATGATGGACGTAAGCAAAATGGTTAACGGGAGAACCATGGGAATAAGGTTGGGAAGTAGAAAAAGTAAAAACTTCGAAATGATCTCCAAGTCGATGTCTTTACCAGCAAATTCTTCAATAAACCTCCAAACCGATTGAAGAATAAAAATAAGCATCAAAATTATAAAAACAGATAAGAATGTTTTTACAAAAGAAACTAAAATGTAACGGTCTAAAATTTTCAATACTTGATTTTTAGTCTAATTCATTGATATAATAATCCGCATATTTTGATCTTTGGAATTGAAAATGATTTGCTGAAAGCGGTTCGTTAGTTTTAAACTTAGTCACTCGGAACTCAATTTTTGTGTCCNCAGGCTGAACCTGNATTAAGTTAAAAATATGCTTGGTTTGTCGATCTATTCCTAAAAGGATTTGCTTCATTTNATTTTTTGAATCCATAGGAATCAATTCNACATATTGAATTTTTCTTCCTTTTACATCNTGNATANNATCCATTTTGAAACGGTATCCTTCNTNNTAGAANGTCAACATTTTNGANGGAGTAATTTGATNTGTATCCATTTCATCGTATGAGGAAATAGTCACTTCTTCATCTTCAGGAACAATAGTATATATTTTCTTTCCATCAAAAATTTGAGTTGTTCCCATCAAGTTCAAAACATACTTGTCCCCTTTTATGCTTACATCTCCTCTGGTTTCTTGTTTAAGATCCTGCTCTTGGTTTTCTAGAGAATAACTAAAGTCAATAACTAAATTGTCGTAAGATTCTACTTTATTAAGAACCTCTTTCACGAGCTTTTTAGCTTCAGGATCATCTTGGGCTACTATGCTATGACACAAGAAAAAAGTAAATAAAATAAAAGTTGATAGTGCAATTTTTTTCATGGATTATGAATTTTGTTCGTTTTTAAGTAATTCTTCTAGGGCTATAAAATCTGGAACCAAAACTTGTCTGGCTTTACTTCCTTCAAAAGGACCTACAATCCCTGCAGCTTCCAATTGATCAATAATTCTTCCAGCTCTGTTATAACCAAGTTTTAATTTTCTTTGTAAAAGAGATGCTGAACCCTGCTGTGCCGTAATGATAACTTCTGCAGCGTCTTTAAATAGCTTGTCTCTATCTTCGATATCATTATCAACACCTATGCCAGAGTCCTCGCCAGAATACTCGGGTAATAGATAAGCATCGGGATAGGCCTTTTGTGAGCCAATAAAGTCTGTAATACGCTCTACCTCAGGGGTGTCTACAAAAGCGCACTGCAAACGAATCAAATCATTACCTTGGGTAAACAACATATCTCCTCTACCTATAAGCTGATCTGCACCTCCAGCATCTAAAATTGTTCTTGAATCAATTTTAGATGTAACTCTAAATGCCATTCTGGCGGGAAAGTTGGCTTTTATCATTCCTGTAATAACATTCACAGAAGGTCTTTGGGTTGCGATAATTAAGTGTATCCCTATCGCTCTTGCCAATTGGGCTAATCTTGCGATTGGCGTTTCTACCTCTTTACCAGCAGTCATTATTAAATCTGCAAATTCATCGATGACTAACACAATATAAGGAAGGAATTTATGTCCATTTTCTGGATTTAATTTTCTAGCCTTAAATTTTGTATTGTATTCTTTGATGTTTCTCACCATCGCATCTTTAAGGAGATCATATCGATTGTCCATTTCGATGCATAATGAATTTAAAGTGTCAATCACTTTTGTGTTATCTGTAATAATAGCCTCTTCAGTATCTGGAAGCTTAGCTAAATAATGTCTTTCAATTTTATTGAAAAGAGTTAATTCTACTTTCTTAGGATCTACTAAAATAAATTTCACCTCAGCAGGATGTTTTTGATAAAGAAGTGACGTTAAGATTACATTTAAACCAACCGACTTACCTTGCCCTGTAGCCCCAGCCATAAGCAAGTGTGGCATTTTAGCAAGATCTACTGTGTAGGTTTCATTGGAAATGGTTTTACCCATAGCAATTGGTAGCTCCATTTCTGCGTTTTGGAATTTATTGGAGGCAACAACAGAACGCATAGGCACAACTGATGGGTTTTGATTAGGAACTTCTATTCCTATGGTTCCCCGTCCTGGGATTGGAGCTATAATCCGTATACCAAGGGCAGAAAGCGACAAGGCAATGTCGTCTTCAAGATTTTTAATTTTTGAGATTCGGATGCCAGCCTCTGGAACAATCTCATATAAAGTAACTGTAGGACCAACCGTAGCTTTTATTTGGGCAATTTCAATTTTATAATTCTTAAGCGTATCTACAATCTTATTTTTATTCTGTTCCAGTTCTTTTTGATCAATAGTAATTCCTCGACCAGAATTATAATCCTTGAGCAAATCTATACTGGGAAATTGATAGTTTGCAAGCTCTAAAGTAGGATCAAATTCACCAAAATCTTCAACAAGTTTTCGACTCAGTTGGTCAGTTTCCTCCTCATCTTCAGTGGTTTCTACTTCCATCTCAACATCGTCTTCGGCTTCAGATTTTATAACAATTTTCTCTTTTTCTTCTTTAGACTCGTTTGGAGTTTTCTCACTATAAGAGTTTTCAATTTCTACATCTTTATCAATATTAAACTCTTTTGTAGAGTCTTGATTATTTTTTTGGGTAGCAATTTCAACCTCTTTGGCTATATCTTCTGAAGCAGTTTTACGTTGGAACTCCACTTCAGAAACCTCATCTTTAACCTGTTTCTTTTGCTTTGAATACGATTTTGATAAAGCATCTGGGGTAAGGTGTAATCTAGAAACCAAATAAATGATTAACATAAAAATCAAAATAAGTGTAACTCCAAGTTTACCGACATAATCTTGAAGAAAATCGTTCAATTCAAAGCCAACTACTCCTCCTAAAATAGGGTTGGAAGAGGCGAAAAATCCTAAAAGAAGTGAAAACCATAGAATGAGATATGCCCCCCAAAACCACAAAGTTCTCAGTTTAAATAATTTTAGATTCAAGAATAAATAGATCCCCGTAACAAAGATCATGACAGGAAGACTCAGGATAGATATACCAAAGCCTTTGTAAATAAATGAATGACTTATATAAGCTCCGAACTTATTGAGCCAATTGTTAGAAGATTCGGTTCTATCTAAGGCATCAGCCATTAAGGATTGATCTGCTTGCCAATTGAAGAAATAAGAAACGAAAGAAATGAATAATCCTATTGCAAAGAGAATAAGAAAGCTCCCAAAAATAATTTTGGTGCGCTTAGAAACCTTGAGTTTAACCTTAGGTTTAGTTTGTTTAGTCTTGGACTTAATAGGACGTTTAGTTTTAGTCATAGAGTTATTATCGTACGAGACAAAAATACAAATATTAAACGCTTAAACTAATCAAAATAGTGCGACTAAATAAGGAATATAAATCACCAAACCTATAACAAATGCAAATAGACCTGCAATCAAGACTGCCCCTGCCGCAAGATCTTTCACTTTTGCTATAGCCTCATGCTGATTAGGCTGGACAAAATCTGCTAACTCTTCTATCGCTGTATTTAGTCCTTCTAGACCTAAAACCAATGCCATAATACCCAATTGAGCTAACCATTCCGCTTTAGTAATTTCAAAATAAAAGCCAGCTAAAATAGCTAAAAGACAACCTAAAAGTTGGTACTTAAAACTGTCTTCTTTTAAAACCAATATCCATAAACCTTTAGAAGCAAAGACAAGAGATTTTAGGCGTTCAACTATTATTTTCTTGCTAAACATTGATTAACTAACCTAATTGATTACGGGGATCTAAAATAGGCACAAATAAAAAAAAGAAACTGAATATCAGTTTCTTTTTTTTATCTAAAATTGAGATAAGATTTATTTGTCAATAGAACCTAGAACTCTTTGTGCAAATGTATTGGCTGCGTCTTTTTCTGACATGCCATCTTTAACCATTTTATCCATTTCTATAGCTCCAGCGATATTTGTTATGATTTCGCCTATAATGTCTATCTCTTCTTCTGTAACAGATCTATGTTCACAAAAAGATTCTAAAACCTCAATAGTGTGCTCTAATTTCAGAGCATCGTTGTTCTTCTGAAAATGTTTAATTACTGGTAACTTCATCTACTAATTCTTTTAAAGATTCAAATTTATTAGTTTGAACTTGATTTTTAAATTCTCCATTTTTAAACGTCGCAAAAGTTGGTAAATTATCCACATTCGCCAATTTTCTAGATTCAGGGTATTTCTCTGCGTCTACTATAATGAATGGAATACCTTCATTCTCTTTTGCTAATTTCTTAAATTTTGGCTTCATCAATCTACAATTCCCACACCAGGTTGCTGAATATTGTACAACAACTGTATCGTTATTTTTTAAAGAATCTGCCAAATTATCTTGATCTAATTCTTGAAACATAATTTATGATTTTAAGTTAAGCTAGACCATGTGAGGCCTAGCCAAAATTATTTTAGTTACTAGATAAATAAGAAGAAACTCCTTTCCTATCTGCTTTCATACTTTCTTTACCTTCTTCCCAGTTTGCAGGACAAACTTCTCCATGTTTCTGTACGTGAGTATACGCATCAATCATTCTTAAAAATTCATTGACGTTACGCCCTACTGGAAAGAAATTTACACCTTCATGAAATACCATTCCTTCTTCGTCGATTAGGTATGTTGCTCTATAAGTAACATTATCTCCATCTACTGTAAGATGTCCATCCTCATCGTCATATCTTTCATTGGTGATATCTAGTATACCTAATCTAGAACTTAAATTCCTATTAGAATCTGAAATAATTGGGTATGTAACACCTTCGATACCACCATCATCTTTAGGAGTATTTAACCAAGCGAAATGAACTTCTGCAGTATCACAAGATGCTCCTATTACTATAGTATTTTTTTTCTCAAATTCTGGTAAAGCTTCTTGGAATGCATGTAATTCTGTTGGACACACATAAGTAAAATCTTTAGGGTACCAGAAAAGCACGATTTTTTTATTTTCTTTTTTTGCTTTCTCTAAGATATTTATCTCAAAAGTATCCCCCATTTCATCAATGGCATTAACTTTTAAATCTGGAAATTTTTTTCCTACTATAGACATATTATTCTGTTTTAATTGTTATTAATTTAAAGACAAAACTATAACATAAGTTAGATTTTAACATGGAAGTTTTAAAATCTATTCTTATAGCTAGATAAGTTTAGTTTATAGTCAGAATCTTCTCTAATGATCTGAAGAAAAAGCCATTAGCAAATCCTGTTTTAGATCTTGGGTATCTTCAATACCTACAGAAAAACGTATAAGATTAGATTTAATACCCTGAGCATGACGTTCCTCAGCAGTCAACAAAGAATGAGATGTTTTTTCTGGAGATAAAACCGTACTCTCTACTCCTCCTAAGCTCAAAACGTTTTTAATCATTTTTAAAGAGTCAAAGAATTTGACAGTATCACGCTTTTCATTTAATTCGAAAGATAGCATTCCACCAAAACCCAACATTTGGTCTTTAGCTAATTGGTGCTGAGGATGTGATTTTAAGCCTGGATAATAAACTTTATCTACAAAATCAGAATTCTCAAGAAACTCTGCCATATCCATAGCATTTTGGGTTTGTTGTTTGACTCTTAGGTTAAGCGTTTTCATACTTCGCTCAAGTAACCAAACGGTTTGGTCCGCGAGACTTCCTCCAAAATTCTTTGCTTTAGAAAATACTTTATTCATAATAGCTTCTGTAGATGCTACAGCGCCAGCCGTAATATCACTATGCCCCCCAAGATATTTTGTGGCACTGTGTATAACGATATCGATTCCAAGATCGAGTGGTCTTTGATTAATAGGACTGGCGAACGTATTATCGGCCATTGTTAAGATACCTTTTTCCTTTGCAAATTTAGATACTAATTTAATGTCTGTTATTTCCAATAAGGGATTCGAAGGAGTTTCTATATAAAGTAATTTAGTCTCAGGTTTTAAAGTAGACTCCAAAAGTGTCCAATTATTCACGTCGATGAAATCGAAAGTTATTCCATAGCGATGACATTCTTCAATAATAAAATTACGAGTTCCCCCATAAATTTGATTTTGAAGGATGACGTGATCTCCAGATTCTAGTACACTCAACATAGCTGTAGTTATGGCTGCCATTCCACTACCAAATATGAGGGCGGACTCAGCATGCTCCAATTCAGCTATTTTTTTAGCCAAATAATATTGATTGGGACTATTAAAATATCTAGGATAGATAGAAGTTTCTAAACCTTCATAAGCATAAGCTGTAGACATATAGAGTGGAGAAACAGCTCCTTTATAGATGGTGTCTTCTACTTCACCACTATGAACACAAATTGTATTTAAGCCTTTTCGCATTTTCTTTTTTCCTCAAATTTAATCGGTTTACCCGTAACTTAAAACTAAGAATAGTTTAATTTTAGGATTAACACTTTTTTATATATTTACAACTATGGAAAATTTGTTTATAAATATCGAATCTCTTTTACAAGTAAGGGAACCCGGAGGCAAAATCCTGAAAGGAGAAAGTATGTCGAATCTCCCTAAGATAGACATGGCATTTTTGCACATAAAAGAGGATAAAATTATAGATTACGGATCTATGAGTTCTGCTCCTGATACAATTACGGCTGAAGTAATAGATTGTAGCGGTAAGTTTATTTTACCCACTTGGGTAGATTCACATACTCACTTAGTCTATTCGGGACATAGAGAAGACGAATTTGCAGATAGAATCGAAGGCTTATCTTATGAAGATATTGCACAAAAAGGTGGAGGAATTCTCAATTCTGCAAAAAAGTTACAAGCGACTAGTTTTGAAAAATTATATGCTGAAACAGAAGTGAGGCTAAAGGAAATAATGCAGCTAGGGACTGGTGCTGTTGAGATAAAATCTGGATACGGACTTACTACAGATGCTGAGCTAAAAATGTTGAAGGTTATCAAAGCCTTAAAAGATAATTATACACTTCCAATTAAAGCAACATTTCTTGCTGCACATGCCGTTCCTAAAGAGTACAAAGATCAAAAAGAGACTTATGTAGCCATGGTCATTGATACTATATTACCCAGAGTTGCTGAAGAAGGTTTAGCGGATTACATTGACATTTTCTGTGAAAAAGGCTATTTTGATTTAAAGGATACAGAACGATTGATAAAAGCAGGTCAAAAACATAACTTAAAAGCTAAAATACACGTCAATCAATTTAATAGTTTTGGAGGAGTGAAATTAGCTTCAGAGCTTGGCGCCCTTACTGTAGATCACTTGGAAGAATTGACTGAAGATGATGTTTTAGCCTTAAGAGAAGGAAAAACAATCCCTGTAGCTTTACCTGGATGCTCTTTCTTTTTGGAAATCCNTTATACTNCAGGTAGANAAATCATTGATAATAATCTACCTTTAGTTTTGGCTTCCGATTTTAATCCCGGAAGTTCACCCTCGGGAAATATGAATTTTATTGTTGCCTTAGCTTGTATTAAAATGAAACTCACCCCAGAAGAAGCTATTAATGCAGCCACATTTAATGCTTCTTTTGCTTTGGACTTACAAGATAAAGTAGGAAGTATTACTCGAGGAAAACTAGCTAGCTTTATCATCACCAAAAAAATTCCATCTTATCGTACCCTTCCCTACGCGTTTGGTTCTAACTGCATTGAAAGCGTTTGGATTTCTGGACAACTTATTTCTTAATCTATGGAAAATTTTACTTTTTTTAATACCTCAGATATTTCTAAGTTTATTCAACATAGAGAAAACGAAACAAAGTTTGGTGAAGGTGTTGAAACGGTTTCAGGACTAGATCAACTTGCTGAATGTGATGCTGGATATGTTTTATTTGGAGTACCAGAGGATCTTGGAGTTATAGCCAATTTTGGGAAAGCAGGAACTTCAAAAACATTTCAACATGTTTTATCTTCCTTATTGAATATTCAAAATAATAAATTCAATCGTCCAGACAACCTTGTTCTCCTTGGCCAAATAAATTGTAATAGTTTTTATGAAGAAGCAGAATCTTTAAATCCCAAATCTGAAAATTATGAAAATCAATTAGGAGACATTGTTACCAAAATAGACAATGTGGTAACTGCAGTAGTAAAAGCTATCATAGAGTCGGGCAAAACTCCTATTGTAATTGGAGGTGGTCATAATAACTGCTATGGCATTATAAAAGGGAGTTCTACTGCTCTAAAAAAACCAATAAATGTTTTAAATATTGATGCCCATACCGATTTGAGAATCACAGATTACAGGCATAGTGGCAATGGCTTTAGGTATGCTTTTGAGGAAAACTATTTAAATAAATACCATGTGTTTGGTCTGCATAAGAACTATACGTCACAAGAAATTTTTGACTTTATGGATCACAAAAAGGTTCTCACCTATTTTCTATACGAAGATGGCTTGCACCTTACCACACTGGATAAATGCATCAGGCTAAAAAAAGGAGTCGATTTTTTAAATGGAACCTTTGGTTTCGAGTTGGATTGTGATGCTATTAGCGGAATGAATTCTAGCGCAGAAACACCATCTGGATTTAGCATTAGAGACATTAGAACCTTTATTAAACTCATCAAAAAAGAACAAGTTCATTACTTTCACATATGTGAAGCGGACGCTTCAAAAGATAAAACTATAGGAAAGGCTATAAGTTATTTTATTTCTGACTTTATAAGAGCTGAAGATTAATTATTGAAGATTTATATTCAATCCAAAAAA
>JGI1221J11331_1000431_pt1 | contig 13766 bp, 9 predicted proteins | sample LakVidmifraction_4_FD_11331 | JGI IMG/M metagenome (IMG submission 11331) | reverse complement strand
TTCTTGATCTCTTCGAGGGTGAGCTCACCTTCGTCGAGATACTTCATCGTGTACTCATCATTGGCTTCGGCCGCAGCTTCTACCAGGCGCTCGCGATACTTAGCGACTTCATCTGCCATGTCTTCAGGAATGTCACCCAACTCGTAGGTCATACCCTGGTCATCGCCGTTCCAGTAGATCGCCTTCATGCGAAGAAGATCGACAACACCGTTGAAGTTCTCTTCAGATCCGATCGGTAATTGCAACGGAACCGGGGCAGAACCCAAGCGGGTCTTGATCTGCTCAACTACACGCAGAAAATCAGCGCCGGCACGATCCATCTTGTTGACGAACACGATGCGCGGAACTTCGTACTTATTGGCCTGCCGCCATACGGTTTCAGACTGCGGCTCAACGCCGGAGGAACCGCAAAACACAACCACAGCGCCGTCAAGCACCCGCAAGGAACGCTCAACTTCGATAGTGAAGTCTACGTGACCCGGGGTATCGATAACGTTGATACGATGCTCATCGAACTGTTTGTCCATACCCTGCCAGAAGGTAGTAACAGCAGCAGATGTAATGGTAATACCACGCTCCTGCTCCTGCTCCATCCAGTCAGTGGTAGACGCGCCATCATGGGTCTCACCCATTTTATGGCTACGACCAGTGTAATAAAGAATCCGTTCGGTCGTGGTGGTTTTGCCCGCATCCACGTGTGCAACGATACCAATGTTTCTGTAACGTCTAATGGGAGTTTTACGTGCCACTGTATAAACCTCGACTGTTTAGAAACGGAAGTGAGAGAACGCCTTGTTGGCTTCTGCCATGCGGTGTACGTCTTCACGCTTCTTAACAGCGGCACCCTTGCTGTCAGCGGCATCAAGAATTTCACCGGCTAGTCGCTGCGCCATGGATTTCTCGCCGCGCTTCCGTGAAAAATCTACGAGCCAGCGCATAGCTAGCGCGTTCTGACGGGAAGGCCGTACTTCTACAGGCACCTGGTAAGTAGCACCACCAACGCGACGGGACTTAACCTCGACCGTAGGCTGGATGTTCTCCAGGGCCTTCTCGAACAAGTCGAGCGGCTCTTCTTTAGACTTTCCGGCAACAATAGTCAGAGCACCGTAAACAATACGCTCTGCAACCGCTTTCTTACCGCTTTCCATCACGTGGTTGATGAACTTGGCAAGACGCGCACTACCGAATTTAGGATCCGGGATAATATCCCGCTTAGCTGCAACTCTTCTTCTAGGCATCGATAAGCCCTTATGTAATTAAAAGGTCTTCAGGAACCCCCGAGATAGCCAATGGCTACTCGGCCTTACTCTTACCGTTCAGACAAGCAACGATAAAAGACACCCTCTTGGGATATCAGGATTTGGGNCGTTTTGCACCGTACTTGGAGCGACCCTGCCTACGGTTCTGTACACCTTGGGTGTCCAGTGTTCCGCGAACAGTGTGATAGCGCACACCCGGAAGGTCTTTTACTCGACCACCACGGATAAGCACAACACTGTGCTCCTGAAGGTTGTGACCTTCACCACCAATGTATGAGGAAACCTCGAAGCCGTTGGTCAGACGAACACGGCATACTTTACGTAGTGCTGAGTTCGGCTTCTTCGGCGTTGTAGTGTAAACACGAGTGCATACACCACGGCGCTGAGGACAAGCCTGAAGAGCAGGAACATCACTCTTGGCTACCTTGCGTTTACGAGGCTTACGCACCAACTGATTAATCGTTGCCATGTAAGCTAACTCCAAAAAACCATATCAATGAAACTTACCCCCAACGAAGGGGGTAAAATTTAAGGGACGCAAGTTTAAGCCGACGCCCCCGGACAGTCAAGATGACTGATCTCTTTTTAACCAACTCCGCGTAAGTATCTACACGGAGATGACACGTCCAGCTCAAATTCCGCGGTTGAGCTCGGCACTCAGAGCTTCTTCAACGTCAGCCGCAGTTACACCCTGAGCTTCGAGTTCGCGCTTGCGTCGACGCTCGGCGTGATAAGCCAAACCGGTTCCCGCAGGAATCAGACGACCAACCACAACGTTTTCTTTCAGACCTCGCAAGTAGTCACGCTTACCTGTGACCGCACCTTCAGTGAGTACGCGAGTTGTTTCCTGGAACGAAGCCGCTGAGATGAACGACTCGGTCGCCAAGGAAGCCTTGGTAATGCCCAACAACAAACGCTCGAACCGTGCCGGCTCTTTGTCGGCAGTATCCGCCGCTTCGTTGGCTTCCAGTACCCTGTTGATTTNAACAGAATCGCCGGAAATCATCTGGGTGTCACCAGGATCGGTAATTTCTACCTTGCGCAGCATCTGACGCACAATCACTTCAATGTGCTTGTCGTTGATCACTACGCCCTGCAAGCGGTAAACGTCCTGGATTTCGTTGGTAATGTACTTCGCCAACGCCACCACGCCCAGCAGACGAAGAATGTCGTGCGGGTTGGACGGACCATCGGAAACCACCTCGCCCTTTTCAACGGTTTCGCCTTCAAATACCGTCATCTGGCGATGCTTGGGAATCAGAACCTCATAAGGGTCTGCATCTCTCGGTGTGATGACCAAGCGCTTCTTGCCCTTGGTTTCCTTTCCGAAAGAAATCATGCCACTGATCTCAGCAAGAATGGACGACTCTTTCGGTCGACGCGCTTCGAACAGATCGGCAACCCTTGGCAGACCACCGGTGATGTCACGGGTTTTAGAGCTCGCCTGAGGAATACGGGCAACCACATCACCCAACTCGATACGAGCGCCATCAGCCATCGTCACCAGGGCGTTTGCCGGCATGAAGAAGATCGCCGCACCACCACCAGGCAGATCGACGTCATTACCTGATTCGTCAATCATCTGGATTGCAGGGCGAATGTCCTTACCCGCCGCCGGACGTTCCTTCGGATCGATGATTTCCATGGTCGACAGGCCAGTGAGCTCGTCGGTCTGGGTACGTACGGTAATGCCCTGATCCATATTAACGAACTTGGCTGTACCTTCGGCTTCCGCGATGATCGGGTGAGTGTGTGGATCCCACTTGGCGACCGCTACGCCCGCTTCAACATTATCGCCATGCTTCACAGAAAGCACCGCACCATAGGGCAGCTTGTACCATTCGCGCTCACGTCCCTGATCATCGGCGATTGCCAGAGCAGAGGAGCGGGAAATTACAACCAGAGAACCGTTCGACTTCACAAGCGACTTCAGGTTGTGCAGGCGCACGGTGCCACCGTGCTTGACTTGAATGTTATCTACCGCAGACGCCCGGCTCGCAGCACCACCTATGTGGAACGTACGCATGGTAAGCTGGGTTCCCGGCTCACCAATGGACTGGGCAGCGATGACACCCACTGCTTCACCAACGTTCACACGATGGCCACGAGCTAGATCGCGACCATAACACTTGGAGCAGATGCCGTGACGAGTCTCACAGGTGATCGCTGAGCGCACCCAAATCTCGTCGACGCCAGCACCTTCCAGCGTCTCAATCGCTTTCTCATCCAGCAGCGTGCCAGAAGGAACCACGGCATTATCTTTGTCTACGGGAGTAAATGCATCCCGGGCCGTAACACGACCCAGCACACGAGCGCCCAGAGCCACTACCACGTCGCCGCCTTCGATATGCGGCGTCATCAGCAGACCTTCTTCGGTACCGCAGTCCTCCTCGGTAACAACAAGATCCTGGGACACGTCTACTAGACGGCGCGTCAGGTAACCGGAGTTAGCGGTTTTCAGTGCGGTATCAGCCAGACCCTTACGGGCACCGTGAGTTGAGATAAAGTACTGAAGTACGTTCAGACCTTCACGGAAGTTGGCAGTGATCGGCGTCTCGATGATTGAGCCATCTGGCTTAGCCATCAAACCACGCATCCCAGCCAGCTGACGTATCTGCGCTGCAGAACCTCGAGCACCGGAATCGGCCATCATGTATACAGAGTTGAACGACTCCTGCATCACATCCTCGCCATCTTCACCTTTGACCGGCTTGCCGTCGGCACCGATGACTTTTTCCTTCGACAGGCGCTCCATCATGGCCTTGGAGACCTTGTCGTTGGCCCGCGACCATATATCGATAACCTTGTTGTACTTCTCGCCTTGGGTTAGCAAGCCCGACGCGTACTGGGATTCAATATCTTTTACTTCCTGCGTAGCAGCATCCACCAGCTCGTATTTCTCCGGAGGAATCTCAAAGTCGTTAAAGCCGATCGAGATACCGGAGACCGTGGCATAGTGATAGCCCATATACATGAGCTGATCTGCAAAGATAACTGTTTCTTTAAGACCTGCGTCACGATAGCAAGTATTGATAAGGTTCGAGATTGCTTTCTTGACCATTGGCTTGTTGACCAGGTCATAAGAAAGGCCATCCGGCACAATATCAAACAGCAGCGCACGGCCGACCGTAGTGTCCACGATCTTATATTCTTCGGTGCGCTCGCCACTTTCAAGAATGGCAACTTCCTTCACGCGCACCTTAACGATTGCCTGCAGGTCTACCTGGCCGGCACCGTATGCACGGTGAGCCTCTTTGACGTCGGCAAATATCATGCCCTCACCGAGCGCGTTCTTGCGCTCACGCGTCATGTAATAGAGGCCAAGTACAACGTCCTGGGACGGCACGATGATCGGCTCACCGTTGGCAGGCGACAGAATGTTGTTGGTCGACATCATCAACGCACGCGCTTCGAGCTGGGCTTCCAGGGTCAGCGGTACGTGTACCGCCATCTGGTCACCGTCGAAGTCGGCGTTGTAGGCTGCACACACCAGCGGGTGCAGCTGAATGGCTTTGCCTTCAATCAGTACCGGCTCGAACGCCTGAATGCCCAAGCGGTGCAGAGTCGGTGCGCGGTTAAGCATGATGGGGTGCTGGCGAATCACTTCATCCAGAATGTCCCAAACAACACCTTCTTCACGCTCAACCATCTTCTTGGCGGCTTTAATGGTCGTCGCCAGACCACGGTGCTCAAGCTTGGAGAAGATGAACGGCTTGAACAGCTCAAGCGCCATTTTCTTGGGCAGTCCGCACTGGTGCAGGCGCAGATAGGGCCCAACAACAATTACGGAGCGGCCGGAATAGTCGACCCGCTTACCCAGCAGGTTCTGACGGAAACGACCCTGCTTACCTTTGATCATGTCTGCCAAGGACTTCAGCGGGCGCTTGTTGGTGCCAGTAATGGCACGGCCGCGACGACCGTTATCCAGCAGAGCGTCTACCGCTTCCTGCAGCATACGCTTTTCATTGCGCACGATGATGTCCGGAGCGTTCAACTCAAGCAGACGCTTAAGACGGTTGTTCCGATTGATCACCCGGCGATAAAGATCGTTGAGATCCGATGTCGCAAACCGACCACCATCCAGCGGAACCAGCGGACGCAGATCCGGCGGCAGAACCGGCAGCACGGTCATCACCATGTCGCCTGGCTTATTGCCGGAGTACAGGAAGGCCTCAAGTATCTTCAGACGCTTGCTGAACTTCTTGATCTTGGTCTCGGAGTTTGTCTGAGGGATTTCTTCCCGGAGCAGGTCAACTTGCTCCTGCAGATCGATACCTTCGAGTAGCTCCTTTACGGCTTCTGCACCCATGCGGGCATCGAATTCGTCGCCAAACTCTTCCAGAGCTTCGAAGTACTGCTCATCGTTCAGCAACTGGCCGCGCTCGAGCGTCGTCATACCCGGGTCAATCACAATGAATGACTCAAAGTAGAGCACGCGCTCGATATCACGCAGCGTCATATCCAGCATCAGACCGATACGGGACGGCAGTGATTTTAGGAACCATATATGAGCGACCGGACTGGCCAGCTCAATATGCCCCATGCGATCACGACGAACGCTTGCCAGTGCAACTTCAACACCACATTTTTCGCAGATAACACCGCGATGCTTGAGGCGCTTGTACTTGCCACACAGGCACTCGTAGTCCTTAATTGGGCCGAAAATCTTGGCGCAGAAAAGACCGTCACGCTCTGGTTTGAACGTACGGTAGTTAATAGTCTCAGGCTTCTTAACTTCACCAAAGGACCAGGAACGGATCATTTCAGGTGATGCCAGACCGATACGGATGGCATCAAATTCCTTGCTTTGGTTCTGGCTCTTGAGAAGATTCAGCAAATCTTTCATCAGTAAAAGCTCCGGATGGCGTTAATCTCGGGCGGGCACACCAGGTGCCCGCTCACGCTGCCAAAAACAATTCGGCTCACTCAGATTCCAGCTCGATGTCGATACCCAGCGAACGAATCTCCTTGACAAGAACGTTGAAGGATTCCGGCATGCCGGGCTCCATACGATGATCACCATCGACGATGTTCTTGTACATCTTAGTCCGACCGTTCACGTCATCAGACTTAACGGTGAGCATTTCCTGCAGCGTATACGCTGCGCCGTAAGCCTCAAGGGCCCACACTTCCATCTCACCGAAGCGCTGACCACCGAACTGCGCCTTACCACCCAACGGCTGCTGAGTAACCAGGCTGTAGGAACCGGTTGAACGGGCGTGCATCTTATCGTCGATCAAGTGGTTGAGCTTGAGGATATACATATACCCTACAGTCACCGGGCGATCGAACGAATTACCTGTTCGCCCATCGTACAACATGGTCTGACCTGTTGTGCTCAGGCCTGCAAGTTCAAGCATATGCTTGACCTCGGCTTCCTCAGCGCCGTCAAACACTGGCGTGGCCATGGGAACACCACTGCGCAGGTTATGAGACATTTCGAGGATTTCCTTGTCATTCAGGGAATCCAAATCCACTTTGAAGACTTCATCAGAGTGGTTGTAGATCTCATCTAGCAACTTACGCAGTTCGGAAACCTTGCGCTGCTCATCCAGCATTTTGCTGATGCGCTCGCCCAAGCCTTTCGCCGCAGCGCCCAGATGGGTCTCAAGAACCTGACCTACGTTCATCCGCGAAGGAACACCCAGCGGGTTCAGAACGATATCAACGGTGTTGCCGAACTCATCGTAAGGCATATCTTCGATCGGCATCACCGCCGAGATAACACCCTTGTTACCGTGCCGGCCGGCCATCTTGTCACCAGGCTGGATACGACGTTTGATCGCAAGGTAAACCTTAACGATTTTCAAAACGCCCGGAGCAAGGTCATCGCCCTGCTGAAGCTTGCGTTTTTTGTCATCAAAGCGCGCGTCGTGCTCTTTCTTGCGCTCCTCAAGACCCTGCTCGGATTTCTCCAGCAACTCATTGAGGCTCTCGTCCTTCATGCGGAGCTTGAACCAATCGGAACGCGGCAGCTCGACAAGATAGCCTTCCTCGAGGCTAGCGCCTTTTTTCAGGCCCGGGGCACTGATTACAGACTGCTCCTTCAGCGCATTCAGCAGGCGCTCAAACGTTGCGCCTTCGACGATGCGATATTCGTCTTTCAGATCCTTGCGGTACTGATTTAGCTGCTCTTTCTCAATAGCTTTCGCACGAGGATCCTTCTCGATACCATCACGGGTAAAGACTTGTACATCTATAATGGTACCGCGAGTGCCTGTCGGCACACGGGAGGAGGTGTCTTTCACATCAGACGCCTTCTCACCAAAGATGGCTCTCAACAGCTTCTCCTCCGGAGTCAGCTGGGTTTCACCTTTCGGTGTCACCTTGCCTACCAGAATATCGCCAGCGCCTACCTCTGCACCTATATAAACAATACCGGACTCATCCAGCTTGGCCAGCGCGCTTTCACCCACGTTTGGAATGTCCGCGGTGATCTCTTCGCTACCCAACTTTGTATCACGAGCCACACAGGTCAATTCCTGAATGTGGATGGTGGTCAGGCGATCTTCCTGAACCACTTTCTCGGAGATAAGTATGGAATCCTCAAAGTTGTAACCGTTCCAGGGCATGAATGCGATACGCATATTCTGACCCAGAGCCAGCTCACCGAGATCTACAGAGGGCCCATCTGCAAGCACATCACCGCGGGCAATCTCGTCACCCTGACGAACGATCGAGCGCTGATTGATACAGGTGTTCTGGTTCGAACGGGTGTATTTGGTGAGGTTATAGATATCCACACCAGCATCGCCTGCCTCGGTTTCCTCATGATTAACGCGAACAACAATACGGGCAGCATCAACGCTTTCAATCGCACCGCCACGGCGGGCGGTCACACAAACGCCGGAATCCTGCGCCACTGTGCGCTCAACACCTGTACCAACCAGTGGCACCTGCGCACGCAATGTTGGAACCGCCTGACGCTGCATGTTTGCGCCCATCAGGGCCCTGTTAGCATCGTCGTGCTCAAGGAACGGAATCAATGAGGCAGCAACAGATACAACTTGGCGCGGCGACACATCCATGAAGTTAACGCTTTCAGGAGGCATGACCGTTGTTTCGTTCTGATGACGTACCGTGACCAACTCGTCCATCAGACGCTTGCCATCATCCATAGCCGCACTGGCCTGAGCGATAACGTAGTTGCTTTCTTCGATCGCTGACAAATAAACCAGCTCATCGGTTACCAGACCACCCTCTACTTTTCTGTACGGGCTTTCTAGGAAGCCGTAAGAATTGGCACGCGCGTAGGTGGCCAGCGAGTTAATAAGACCAATGTTCGGGCCTTCCGGTGTCTCGATCGGGCACACACGACCATAGTGCGTCGGATGCACGTCCCGAACTTCAAAGCCGGCGCGTTCACGAGTCAGGCCACCTGGCCCAAGAGCTGAAATACGACGCTTGTGGGTCACTTCAGACAGTGGATTGTTCTGATCCATAAACTGAGACAGCTGACTGGATCCGAAGAATTCCTTGACCGCTGCTGCAACCGGCTTTGCGTTGATCAGATCCTGAGGCATCAGACCTTCACTCTCTGCCAGACTCAAGCGCTCACGAACAGCCCGCTCGACACGAACCAGACCCACACGGAACTGATTCTCAGCCATTTCGCCCACGCAACGCACACGGCGGTTACCCAGGTTATCGATATCGTCTACGCTACCCTGTCCGTTACGGATATCGATCAGGGTCTTGAGGACATCGATTATGTCTTCGTGAGTCAACGTGCCCTCACCAGTACTCTCTTCCCGACGCAGACGACGGTTGAGCTTCATCCGACCTACAGCAGACAGGTCGTAGCGCTCCTCAGAGAAGAACAAGTTTTTAAACAAGTTCTCGGCCGAATCCTTAGTGGGCGGCTCCCCCGGGCGCATCATGCGATAGATCTCTACCAGAGCTTCCAGCGGGCTGCGGGTCGGGTCGATACGTAAGGTATCGGACATGAACGGACCGCAATCCAAGTCGTTAGTATAAAGAGTCTCGATGTCTGTTACGCCAGCATCCAGAATCTTGGTAACAACCTCGTCGGTAAGCTCAGTATTACACTCAACCAGCACTTCACCGCTAGCCTGATCCACCATGTCTTTAGCCAGAACACGGCCGTAAAGATATTCGGTGGGAACCTCGAGCTCGTCGATGCCCGCTTTTTCAAGCTGCTTGATATGCCGAGCTGTGATCCGACGGCCTTCTTCAACGATCAACTTTCCGTCGTTGTCTTTAATATCAAATGTTGCAATATCACCGCGAAGGCGGCTTGGAACCAACTCCAGTTTGCAATGCTCTGCAGCCAGAGCGAACTTGCTCGTTTCAAAGAACATCTCCAACATCTGCTCGGACGTATATCCCAGCGCACGCAGAAGAATCGAAGCAGGCAGCTTGCGCCTGCGGTCGATACGAACAAAAACGGCGTCTTTCGCATCGAACTCGAAGTCGAGCCACGAACCACGGTAAGGAATCACCCGAGCCGAATACAACANCTTACCGGATGAATGGGTCTTACCTTTGTCATGATCAAAGAANACACCGGGAGAACGGTGGAGCTGGGAAACGATAACGCGCTCGGTACCGTTGATAACGAAGGTACCGTTCTCAGTCATCAAGGGCATTTCGCCCATGTAGACTTCTTGTTCCTTGATATCCTTGATCGCCTTGTTAGACGACTCCCTATCATAAATGATAAGGCGAGCCTTAACTCTCAGCGGCGCCGCGTATGTTACGCCCCTAAGCTGGCATTCCTTGACGTCAAATACGGGCTCACCAATACGGTAGCTCACGTACTCAAGCGCAGCATTGCCAGAGTAACTGGCAATCGGGAATACGGATTTGAATGCTGCGTGAAGACCGGTTTCTCGACGGTCTCCAGGTGCGGCTTCCATTTGCAGGAAGTCCCGGAATGAATCCAGCTGAATAGACAGCAAATAGGGAACTTCCATCACGGAAGGCAATTTACTGAAATCTTTGCGAATCCGCTTTTTTTCGGTGTAGGAGTAAGTCATCTGCATTCCCCAGCTTTAGACCTGATACCTGGTATCAAGAAGCAACCAATGTTCTGCTTCGGGGCCGAATTGCTCGGCTTATCGCGCCGTCTTAAACAAAGACTCTGGTAACCGGTTGCAGATCTAAAACCAACCTGCAAGTGCATACCAGACTCTATAGCATATACAACAGAAAAAGGCCGGTGGCACAAAGCCACCAGCCTATCTACGCTAGACGCGCAGTTTCGATCAACAGCCGACTCTTACTTAAGCTCAACAGAAGCGCCTGCTTCCTCGAGCTTCTTCTTCGCTTCTTCTGAGTCGGCTTTGCTCGCTGCTTCCTTAATAGTGGAAGGCGCGCCGTCAACCAGCTCTTTAGCTTCTTTCAGACCCAGGCCGGTCAGTTCACGAACAGCCTTGATAACGTTTACTTTCTTCTCGCCGTGTCCGGTAAGAATAACGTCAAATTCGGTCTGCTCTTCCTCAACGGCAGCAGCATCACCACCAACTGCAGGTGCAGCAGCAACGGCTGCAGCGGCAGATACGCCGAATTTCTCTTCCATTGCTTCAACAAGCGCTACAACGTCCATTACGCTCATTTCTGCGATTGCGTTCAAAATGTCTTCGTTAGACAGAGCCATGACTTTCTCCCAAAATAGTAAAAATGGTGTTCAACAGAATCAAGCAGCGTCTTGCTTCTGGTCGCGAACTGCCGCTACAGCACGGGTCACTTTCGAAGGAACTTCGTTCAGTGTCCGTGCCAGCTTGGTGATTGGTGCCTGTGTTACAACTGCCAGCATCGTCAATGCTTCGTGATGCGTTGGTAGCTTGGCAAGACGATCGATTTGCTCTGCACCCATCAGCTCACCGCCAATGGCCAGACCTTTAATCTCGAACACCTCTTTCTCTTTAGCAAAATCCTTCAGCAGGCGCGCAGCCGCTCCCGGATCTTCCATAGAGAATGCCAAAATAGTCGGGCCGACTAGGATCTCATCGATGCACTCAAACTCAGTACCACGGATAGCAATCTTCGCAAGGTTGTTACGAACAACCTGAAGATGAACATTCTCGGCACGAGCTTTGGCACGCAGAGCCGTCATGTCACCAGAGGTGACGCCACGGTAGTCAGCCAAAACCACAGACAGAGCACCACCGGCAGTCTCGTTGACTTTAGCGACGATCGCTTTCTTGTCTTCGAGTCTAATTGCCACTGGATTTCTCCTCGATTTCGCCGGGGATATCCCGGCAAACCCATCATTGCCCCGGAAACCATTTTGTATAGCTTCCTGCGGGCGCCTTAACGGTGTTTGGGTTCAGAGAGAACGTCTTCACACCGTCTGCGCAGGCGTTGCTTTAACCCTTCCAGCCAAAAGGCTTCAGGGGCCTGCGGTCTTTGACAGCCTTGGCTTCCGCCTAGACTACAAAGCAACTATCTATCAAAACGTCAGATTTCAAGACCGTTCTGATCGATAGTCAGACCAGGACCCATAGTCGAGGAAACCGTGATCTTCTTGAGATACACGCCTTTCGCCGACGATGGCCTCGCCTTTTTCAGATCCGCCACGAGAGCTTCAAGGTTTTCCTTGATGCTCTGGGCGGAGAATTCAACGTTACCCAACGGAGAGTGGATAATACCGTTTTTGTCCGTACGGTAGCGCACCTGCCCTGCCTTGGCGTTTTTGACTGCAGTCTCAACGTCAGGAGTAACGGTACCAACTTTCGGGTTAGGCATCAGGCCACGAGGGCCCAAGATCTGGCCCAGCTGACCAACAACACGCATAGCATCCGGAGTGGCGATTACCACGTCAAAATTCATGTTGCCTTTCTTAACCTCGTCAGCGAGGTCGTCCATGCCAACAATGTCTGCACCGGCCGCGATTGCTTTCTCAGCGTTTGCACCCTGCGTGAATACTGCAACACGAACCGTTTTACCTGTGCCGTTCGGCAACACAGTGCTGCTGCGAACAACTTGGTCGGATTTACGTGCATCAACACCAAGATTGATTGCAACGTCTAAGGATTCTTTGAACTTTACGGTCTGACCCAGCTCAACCAGCAGTGCTACCGCCTCATCAACAGAGTAGGAACGGGTAGACTCAACCTTTTCATGAATAAGCTTTTGGCGCTTGCTCAACTTCGACATGTTACAGGCCCTCCACGGTGAGGCCCATGCTGCGGGCAGTTCCAGCGATGGTACGAACCGCTGCTTCCATATCGGAAGCAGTAAGATCCGGCTCTTTGGTTTTGGCGATTTCTTCAAGCTGCTCGCGAGTAACCTTGCCAACCTTGTCGGTATTCGGGCGACCAGAACCACTCTTCACACCAGCGGCCTTTTTAAGCAGAACAGGCGCAGGCGGTGTTTTAGTGATAAATGTAAAGCTGCGATCACTGTATACAGTAATTACCGTAGGTATCGGCAGGCCAGCTTCCATATCCTGGGTCTGGGCGTTGAACGCCTTACAGAATTCCATAATGTTAACGCCGCGCTGGCCCAAAGCAGGACCAACGGGGGGGCTCGGGTTGGCCTTACCGGCAGCAACCTGAAGCTTGACATATGCCTCTATCTTTTTAGCCATGATAGTACTCCTGTGGGTTCAAACGCTCTTCAGCTCCCCGTTTGCAGACACAAAAAGCCCGCAACGCCTGAGCGCGCGAGCCTTCCGGTTAAAAATTGCCTATCAGTCTTTTTCAACCTGACCAAACTCCAATTCTACCGGAGTTGAGCGGCCGAAAATCAGAACAGCAACCTTGACCCGACTCTTGTCGTAGTCGACTTCTTCTACTACGCCATTGAAATCCGCAAACGGCCCTTCAACAACGCGAACAACTTCACCTGGCTCAAACAACGTCTTGGGCTTGGGCTTATCCACACCACTTTCAACGCGGCGCAAAATCGCTTCAGCCTCGCGCTCGGTGATTGGAGCCGGCTTATCTTTGGTTCCGCCGATAAAGCCAAGTACACGCGGTGTATTCTTCACCAGGTGCCAAGTACCGTCATCCATTTCCATTTGAACAAGAACGTATCCAGGATAGAACTTGCGCTCACTCTTGCGTTTTTTCCCGTCACGCATCTCAACAACTTCTTCGGTAGGAACAAGAATGTCACCAAACCTGTCTTCCATACCTTCAAGCGCAATGCGCTCCGTGAGAGTGCGCATTACTTGCTTTTCATAGCCAGAATACGCATGAACGACATACCAGCGCTTAGCCATTGCCCACTCCTGTTAACCGATAAACCCGGCGACAAGCCAACTGATTATCGAATCCATACCCCACAACAACAGGGACACAACCAGCACAAAGACCACAACAATTACAGTGGTCTGAACCAGTTCCGGCCTAGTGGGCCATACGACCTTCCGAATCTCGACGCGTGCTTCTTTTAGCAACGTCGCAAAACGACGTCCGCGTACGGTCTGCAAAGCGACAAGCGCCGCAACGATCGCGAGACCAACAAGAGCCAGAACCCGATACAGCAGAGATTCGGCGCTAAAATACTGATTACCAACAACACCTACGGCAATCAGCA
>JGI1221J11331_1000428_pt1 | contig 13840 bp, 13 predicted proteins | sample LakVidmifraction_4_FD_11331 | JGI IMG/M metagenome (IMG submission 11331) | reverse complement strand
GGCATGGGTGGTGGTCACGATGAGCGTGAGCAGACCTTGAACGCACTACTGGTTGAAATGGACGGCTTTGAAGGTAATGAAGGCGTTATCGTTATTGCTGCAACCAACCGCCCAGACGTTCTCGACCCGGCTCTGATGCGCCCAGGGCGTTTTGACCGCCAGGTTGTGGTGGGTCTGCCCGACATCATCGGCCGTGAACAGATTCTTAAAGTGCACATGAAGAAGGTGCCTTTGGATGAGAACGTTGAGCCTGCGCTGATCGCACGTGGCACGCCGGGTTTCTCCGGTGCCGACCTTGCGAACTTGGTGAACGAGGCAGCGCTGTTCGCCGCTCGCCGCAACCAGCGCTTGGTAACAATGGAAGAGTTTGAGCTGGCCAAAGACAAAATCATGATGGGCGCCGAGCGCAAGTCCATGGTGATGAGTGAAAAAGAAAAGCGAAATACTGCTTATCATGAGTCTGGTCATGCCATTGTCGGTCGACTTTCACCGGAACACGATCCTGTCTACAAAGTGAGTATTATTCCCCGTGGGCGGGCTTTGGGTGTGACCATGTTCCTGCCTGAGGAAGACAGGTACAGCCACAGCAAGCGTTTCCTGATCAGCTCTATTTGCAGTCTGTTTGGCGGTCGTATTGCCGAAGAGCTGACGCTGGGTTTTGACGGCGTTACCACAGGTGCTTCGAATGATATCGAGCGTGCCACCAGCCTGGCCCGCAATATGGTCACCCGCTGGGGATTGTCGGAGAAGCTTGGGCCGTTGCAGTACGATACGGACAGCGATGAGTCCTTTATCGGTCGCTCGGGTGGCCAGGCTCAGACGGTTTACTCGCCAGAAACGGCTCAGCTGATTGATGAAGAAGTCCGAAGCATTATCGATACCTGCTATGAAACGGCCACTAAACTTCTGGTCGATAACCGGGATAAGCTGGATTTTATGGCCGAGGCGTTGATGAAATATGAAACCATCGATCGCCATCAGATTGATGACATTATGGAGGGTCGCGCGCCACGCCCACCAAAAGGTTGGGACGATAGAGGCCCTGCCGGCGGTGCTAAGGCAGATAGCCCGGAACAGCCTCCTGAGGCTAAGCCTACTGATGATGGCCGCCGGCCTGATGTTGGTCGGCCTGCAGGAGAGCACTAAGGCTCTGCGCTTCAGATAATTGAGCCAACAAACGCCGCCCAGATTAAGGGCGGCGTTTGTTTTTGCCAGGCACTGTTTTGCAGGTTCTGGTATGCCTGCCCAGGATTGGTTTGTTATGGAAATGAAATTTGCCGGGCGAGTGCTGGATATGTCTCGCTGTCATGTTATGGGTGTTCTCAATGTAACGCCCGACTCGTTCTCCGATGGTGGGTGGTTTAATCAGTACAGTGCTGCACTTTTCAAGGCTCGCCAGATGGTCGCTGATGGGGCTGCGTTTATCGACGTGGGCGGAGAGTCCACCCGCCCGGGTGCAACCAGGGTGTCGGTTCAGGAAGAGTTAGATCGGGTTTGCCCAGTGGTGGAGGCGATTTCTCGGGAGCTGGATGTGATCGTTTCTGTAGATACCAGTACGCCCAAGGTAATGTCTCAGGCGGTGGAGCTGGGTGCAGGGTTGGTTAACGATGTGCGCGCATTGCAAAGAGAGGGAGCCTTGGTTGCCGCGGCAAATGCGGGCGTGCCCGTGTGTATCATGCACATTCAGGGCGAGCCGGAAACCATGCAAGATCAGCCCAAATATCAGAATGTGCTGCGTGAGGTCGGGGAGTTTTTAACTCAACGGGTTCGTGCTGCTGTGCGAGCGGGCATCGAGGCGCAGAATATAATCTTGGATCCGGGCTTCGGGTTCGGGAAAAGCCTAGAGCATAATCTGCTATTGCTCGCTTCACTGGAGCGGTTGCAGGCGCTGGGTCATCCTCTGTTAGTGGGCATGTCCAGGAAATCCATGCTCGGCGATATCACTGGTCGAGAAGTTGATGAAAGGTTGCCGGCGAGCCTCGCGGCCGCGACAATATCGGCCATGAAGGGTGCCAGCATTATTCGCGCGCACGATGTTAGGGAAACCGTAGATGCCGTCAAGGTGGCGACGGCCGTAAAGGAGGCAGTTTGATGGCCGGAAGAAAATATTTTGGTACGGATGGAATTCGCGGCAGGGTGGGTGAGCCCCCAATTACCCCCGAGTTTATGCTGCATCTGGGGTGGGCGGCCGGGCAAGCGTTTAAAAAGGCTGGCCAGCGAAATAGTGTGCTGATTGGCAAGGATACCCGGTTGTCCGGTTACATGTTTGAATCAGCCCTGGAGGCCGGGTTGGCCGCCGCGGGTGTGGATGTGAAGCTGTTGGGCCCCATGCCAACTCCTGCCATTGCCTACTTAACTCGCACCTTTCGCGCATCTGCCGGTATCGTTATCAGCGCGTCCCATAACCCGCATCATGATAACGGCATTAAGTTTTTCTCCTCCGACGGCACCAAGCTCGATGACGCGCTGGAAGCGGAGATTGAAAGTTGGCTGGACAAGCCCATTGAGGTTTGTGGCCCGGGTGAGCTGGGTAAAGCATCAAGAATAGAGGACGCCCCGGGGCGCTACATTGAGTTCTGCAAAAGCACAGTGCCAAACGAGTTTACTCTGGACCACATGAAAATTGTTCTAGATTGCGCTCACGGCGCGACCTATCACGTTGCTCCGAAAGTGTTTCGCGAGCTGGGTGCGCAGGTGTCTGTTATTGGCGCGGAGCCCGACGGGCTAAACATAAACCTAAATGTTGGCTCTACGCATCTGGGTGCACTAAAGCAGGCCGTTATCGATAAAGAAGCGGATCTGGGTATCGCCTTCGACGGCGATGGTGATCGGGTTTTAATGGTCGATCGCGATGGCTCTGAAGTAGACGGTGATGAGCTTTTGTACGTAATTGGATCCCAGCGGTTTGCAGAGGGCAATCTGAAGGGCGGTGTGGTCGGCACGCTAATGACCAACCTGGGGGTCGAGTTGGCGCTGACAGATATGGGTATTGCCTTCGAGCGTGCCAATGTTGGCGACCGCTATGTAGTAGAGCGATTGCTGGCGAACAACTGGGTGCTTGGCGGAGAGGGATCGGGGCACATGGTTATCCGCGACTGCACCAGTACCGGGGATGGTATTGTTTCTGCACTTCAGGTGCTGTTATCTATCAGCAAGTCTGGTAAAACGCTCGCCGAGTTGCGGCAAGGTATGCGCAAGCTGCCCCAAACGATGATCAACGTTCAGGTAGCGAAGCGTTTTGATCCGTTTAGTCGTGACGACATTGTTGCGGCGGTTCAGAAGGCAGAGTCAGAGCTTGGCAGTTTGGGCAGAATTCTGTTGCGAGCATCAGGGACTGAGCTTTTGATTCGCGTAATGGCAGAGGGTAAAAACGCCGACGATATTCGCCGTGTTGCTGAAGAGTTGGCACAAGTCGTGGAAAATTCAACGTCCTGATTTTGTTGGATTCAGGCGGTTGTCTGTTTTGGGGGACTGCTGTATAGTGCGCCCTCCCTTACATTCGGGAAGTGATATGCGTCGAAAGATTGTAGCCGGAAACTGGAAGATGAATGGGTCGAAAGACCTTTCTGAAAAACTGGTAGGCTCTATTCGGTTTGAGGCCGGATCTCTTGATAACGGCGTGGAGATTGTTATTATTCCTCCCGCAATTTACATCGGGGATGTGCTGAAGCAGGCTCAAGGCGCCGTATCCGTGGGTGTTCAGAATGTAGGGCAGTGGCAGTCGGGTGCTTATACCGGGGAGATTTCCTCGGACATGGCTAAAGATGCGGGTTGTCGCTATGTGCTCGTGGGCCACTCTGAGCGCCGTCAGCTTTTCGGTGAAACCGACGAGTTGGTCGCAGCTAAGGTGGCGAGCGTTATTTCCAGTGGTTTAGCGGCCATTGTATGTGTTGGCGAGACACTGGAAGATCGAGAGTCCGGGCGGGCTGAATCAGTAGTTGCTAGCCAAGTGCGCATGGGCTTGTCGTTGGTGGCGCAAGGTGAATGGCAGAATGTCGTGGTAGCTTATGAGCCGGTTTGGGCAATAGGTACCGGTAAAACGGCCACTTCAGGTGACGCCCAAGCTATGCACGCAGCCATACGGGGCGTACTGAAAGATATAGGCGCTCCGGCCGAAGATATTTCGTTGCTTTACGGCGGTAGTGTAAAAGCGGATAATGCATCGGCTCTTTTTGCAGAGCCGGATATAGACGGCGGGTTAATTGGCGGAGCATCGCTGGTTGCAAAAGATTTTGTTAGTATTTGCCGGTATTTCCCGGCGGGTACCTAAAGTTAAAAGTTCGCGAGAGTCAATATGGATTGGATTGAAACACTAGTAGTCGTTGTGCACGTTGTTATTGCGGTGGCGCTGGTGGGTCTGGTGCTGATCCAGCAGGGCAAGGGTGCGGATGCGGGTGCGGCCTTCGGTGGTGGCGGCGCTTCCCAAACTGTGTTTGGCAGTCAGGGTAGTGGTAGTTTTCTGACTCGAATGACAGCCATGCTTGCTATCGTATTCTTCGTGACAAGTTTCTCGCTGGCTGTGTTTGCCAAGGATCGCGCAGAAGTTGCAGGTGAAGCAGGTATTCCGGTTGTTGAGGAGTCCCGTCAGGATCCTGTAACCAATGGCGATGCTGCCAAAAGCGAAACCGAGACTGGGGAGTCTGATCTTCCCGAACTCGAGTAAGAGTGTTGCCCAAGTGGTGGAATTGGTAGACACGCTATCTTGAGGGGGTAGTGGCGAAAGCTGTGCCGGTTCGAGTCCGGCCTTGGGCACCAATTTAGAAGAAAAACGGCTTGGACTAGGCATGAACTATCCAAGCCGCTTTTTTGATCAGTCCTTGACCAGCCCGTTCGGCGTCTCTATACTCCGGCGGATATTGAAGTCCGGCATCTTTTTTTGTTGTCGGGTTTTGGCGGGCCAGGTGTCTGTCAGCAGGAAGCGGGATACCGGTTAGCTTCCTGCGAGTTCTTGCAACAAAAAGCCCCGGTTTCGGGGCTTTTTGATTAAGGGGCCTGGCGCAACGGGCCCTGGTGCGTAAAAAGGGCTGACTAACAGCCCTTTTTTTGTTTTTGGGGCCGGTAAATTTTATAACAGCCATAACGGAGACCGCCTAACTTGTCAGGCAAGCTTGAACAACTGGAAGACATTCTTCGGCCTGTGGTGGAAGGTTTGGGATACGAGTACTGGGGCATCGAGTTCCGTTCCCAGGGCTATCAATCTTTGCTGCGGGTTTTTATTGACGATGTCGAGAACGGCATTGGCATCGGCGACTGCGAGAAAGTCAGTCGTCAGATCAGTGGCGTGATGGATGTGGAAGATCCCATCAAGACAGAATACACGCTTGAGGTTTCGTCTCCGGGAATGGATCGTCCTCTGTTCCGGCCTGAGCAATATCAGGCATATGTGGGGCATCAAGTACAAATTCGCTTGCGCATGGCGTTTGACGGTCGGCGCAAGTTTCAAGGGCTTATAAAGGCTGTTGAAGGCGATGATGTTGTGGTGGTTGTTGACGATCACGAATATCTGTTGCCTTTCGACAGTATCGAAAAAGCTCAAATTATTCCGGCATTCGAGTGAGCTATTTGAACAACTCAGTAGATGCACAGTTTATTTTCAGAGCAGGGCAATCCAATGAGTAAAGAGATCTTGCTGGTGGTTGAGGCCGTCTCGAACGAAAAAGGTGTCGAGAAGGAAGTGATTTTCGACGCGATCGAGCTGGCACTCGCCACCGCTGCCAAAAAGCGTTATGAAGACGAAGAGTCGGATGTGCGTGTGTCAATTGACCGTCGTACCGGCGAGTATGATACTTTCCGCCGCTGGCTGGTCGTAGATAACGACGCAGTACCTGCGCTGGGTACCGAGCTGACGCTTCAGGAAGCCGAAGAAATCGACTCTGAGCTGAAGCCCGGAGACACATACGAAGAGAAAGCAGAGTCGGTTGCCTTCGGTCGCATTGGTGCTCAGGCCGCCAAGCAGATTATCTTCCAAAAAGTTCGTGAGGCTGAGCGAAGCAAAATCGTTGACAGCTATCGTGATCGAGTTGGCGAACTGGTTTCGGGTACGGTTAAAAAGGTTACTCGCGATAACGTTATTGTTGACCTTGGCGCTAACGCCGAGCACTTCTGCCCAGAGAACACTTGATTGCGCGCGAAACATTCCGCATGGGCGATCGGGTTCGTTCGCTGCTGCTGGAAATTCGCACAGACCACCGTGGCCCTCAGCTGATCCTCAGCCGCTCTTCATCGCAGATGCTGATTGAGTTGTTCCGCATTGAAGTGCCCGAGATTGCCGAAGAGCTGATCGAGATCCGTGGTGCAGCCCGGGATCCCGGTTCTCGCGCCAAGATTGCCGTGAAAACCAACGACCGCCGTATTGATCCGGTCGGTGCCTGTGTAGGCATGCGCGGCTCCCGTGTTCAGGCCGTTTCCAATGAGCTGGGCGGTGAGCGCGTAGACATTGTGCTGTGGGACGATAACCCTGCACAGCTGGTGATTAACGCCATGTCACCGGCAGAAGTGGCTTCCATTGTGATGGACGAAGACAGTCACACTATGGAAGTGGCGGTTGCCGCAGACAATCTGGCACAGGCTATTGGTCGTAATGGACAGAACGTCCGCCTGGCTACTGAGCTTACAGGTTGGACTCTGAACGTAATGACCGAAGAAGAGGCCGGTGAGCGCCAAGAGAAAGAGTTTAGCACTCTGGTTGAGCATTTTACTGCTCACCTGGATGTTGATGAAGAATTCGCTGGCTTACTGATCGAAGAAGGCTTTACGTCTATCGAGGAAGTTGCCTACGTGCCCATGGAAGAAATGCTGGCGATTGAAGGTTTTGACGAAGACACCGTCTCAGAACTGCGCCGCCGTGCCAAAGATGCCTTGTTGAATCAGGCCCTAGCGGGCGAAGAAGCCCTTGACGGCGCCGAGCCGGCAGAAGATCTTCTGGGCATGGACGGAATGGATCGCGGCCTGGCGTTCAAACTCGCTGGCATGGGTGTGTGTACGATGGAAGATTTGGCTGAGCAGTCGGTTGCCGACTTGCTCGATATCGAAAGTATGGATGAAGAGCGTGCAGGAAAGCTGATTATGGCCGCACGCGCCCCCTGGTTTGAAGACCAGGCTTAATTCGGGAGGAGACCAGTATGGCTGAAGTAACGGTAAAACAACTGGCCGAAGATGTAGGCGCTCCCGTGGATCGTTTGCTGAAGCAGATCGTGGAAGCTGGCCTGAAAGCCCGCTCAGAAAACGATTCTGTATCCAGCGATGAGAAGCAGCAGCTGCTGACCTATCTGAGAAAGGCCCACGGTGAAGCAGATGCTGAGCCGCGCAAGATTACGTTGAAGCGGAAAACCACAACCACGCTAAAAGCTGGCAAGGCCAAGGCTGTTAATGTGGAAGTACGCAAGCGTCGTACCTATGTGAAGCGTGAGGAGTCGCAGCCCGAAGCGGAAGCGGCGGCCCCTGAAGCGGTGCAAGAAGAGCAGGAAGTGGAGCCGGTGCAGGCGGAGCAATCCGCGAATGTAACCGCTCCACAAACAGAGACAGAGGCCCCTTCTGAAGCGGCGAAGAAAGAAGCGCCGGCTACGCAAGAGCAGGCGCCTGCCGAGAAGACTGAGCCGAAAAAGGCTGCGGAACCTGCCCCGGTTACCGCTCCCGAAGATATGCCGTTGCCGCCACCCGAGGGTGAAGGCAAGGATCGGAAGCCTAAGAAGAAGAAAGAAAAAGTCCGTGAGCGTGGCGACGAAACCGAAGAAGGCAAGCCCAAAAAGAAACAGGCTGGCCATCGCGGACCACGTAATCGCCCAGCAGAAAAGGGGGCGGTGATCTCCGTCGACGACGCCGACAATACGTTGCGCAAACCACTGCGTGCGAAAAAGAAATCCAAAGAGAAGCGTCATGGCTTCGAGAGGCCGACCAAACCAATGGTCAGAGAAGTAGAAGTTCCTGAAGTGATTACCGTTGGCGATCTTGCCCAGCGGATGGCCGTCAAATCCGGTGATGTCATCAAAGTTTTGATGGGCATGGGCGTGATGGCAACCATTAACCAGCCACTGGATCAGGAGACGTCGACTCTAGTAGTTGAAGAGTTGGGCCACAAAGCCACGCCCATCAGCGACGATGCTTTTGAGCACGAAGTGCTCAGCGAATTCAAAGTGGAAGGCAAAGAAAAGGCCAAGCGCGCACCGGTTGTGAGTGTGATGGGCCACGTCGACCATGGTAAAACATCGCTGTTGGACTGTATTCGCCGTACCAAGGTTGCCTCTGGTGAAACCGGTGGTATTACCCAGCACATCGGTGCGTACCACGTAGAAACTGACCACGGCATGGTCTCGTTCTTGGACACCCCGGGGCATGCGGCTTTCACCGCGATGCGCGCCCGTGGTGCCCAGTGCACAGATATCGTTATTCTGGTCGTCGCATCAGATGACGGTGTTATGCCGCAAACTAAAGAAGCGGTGCTGCATGCCCGTTCTGCCGGTGTGCCCATCGTTGTTGCCATCACCAAGATGGACAAGGAACAAGCAGACACAGATCGTGTGAAGAACGAATTGGCAGCGATCGACGTTATCCCGGAGGAATGGGGTGGCGACGTTCAGTTTGTGCCAATTTCTGCGCACACGGGTGAAGGTATTGACACGCTTCTCGAGGCGATTCTGCTTCAGGCCGAGATCCTTGAGCTTCAGGCGTCACCTGACGCACCTGCCAACGGTGTTGTCGTTGAGTCCAGCCTTGAGCGTGGGCGTGGGCCTGTAGCGACTGTGCTGGTACAGAACGGCACTCTGCGGCCGGGCGATATGGTTGTTGCAGGCTCTTACTTTGGTAAGGTGCGCGCAATGACCGATGAAGCCGGCAAACAGGTGAAAGAAGCCGGGCCGTCTATTCCGGTAGAGGTTCTTGGCCTTAATGGCACGCCGAACGCCGGCGACGAGTTCTTTGTGGTAGCTGATGAACGCAAGGCCAAAGAGCTGGCCGAGTACCGTCACGTCCGCGAGCGCGAGCAGCGTCTGCAGCGTGCGCAAGCAGGCAAGCTTGAGAACATGTTCGAGAACATGGGCAAAGACGAGGTTAAAACCCTCAACGTTGTCCTTAAAACGGACGTGCGTGGCTCTCTTGAGGCGATCAACAAATCGCTGCAGGATCTGGGCAACGACGAAGTCCAAGTGAAGATCGTGTCATCGGGCGTCGGTGGTATCGCAGAAACAGACGTTAGCCTTGCTTTGGCGACCAACGCCGTTATCTTCGGCTTTAACGTGCGTGCCGATACAGCGTCTAAGCGCTTGGTCGAGAAAGAAGGTCTGGATCTGCGCTATTACAGCATCATCTATAACCTTCTGGACGATGTGACAGCAGCGTTGACTGGCATGCTGGCACCGGAATTCCGTGAAGACATTATCGGCATCGCAGACGTTCGCGATGTGTTCAGTTCGCCGAAGTTTGGTCAGGTTGCTGGCTGCATGGTGACCGAAGGCAACGTATACCGGAATAAGCCGATTCGTGTACTGCGCGACAACGTAGTTATCTTCGAAGGCGCGCTGGAATCCCTGCGTCGCTTCAAGGACGACGTACCTGAAGTTCGCAACGGAATGGAATGTGGTATCGGTGTTAAAGGCTACGACGTGAAGGTCGGTGACCAGATCGAAGTGTTTGACCGGATTAGAGTCGAGCGCAAGCTCGAATCGACGGGGGCCTAATGGCTAGAGAGTTCAGTCGTATTGATCGCATTGGCGATCAGATGCAGCGTGAGCTTGCTCAGCTGATTCAGCGCGAGGTCAAGGATCCGCGGTTGGGCATGGTAACGGTCAATGCAGTCAAGGTCAGTCGTGACCTTGGCTACGCCGATATCTATGTCTCGCTGCTGACTACTGAGGAACTGACTGCTGAGTCCCCGGAGGCACAGGAATCCATTTCGGTACTGAACAAAGCCGCCGGGTTCCTCCGCGGCCAAGTGGGAAGAGCTATGAGGCTGCGGGTTGTGCCCCAGCTTCGATTCCACTTTGACGAGCTTCAGGGCTACAGCCGTAGAATGGACAGTCTTATTCGTGAAGCGGTGGGTGATAAAACCGCCGTTGAACGGAACGACGACAACCAGAGTGATCCGGAGTCAAACGATTGAGTCGCAGACGTAAAGGTCGTGATGTTAGTGGTATTCTGGTCATCGACAAGCCTGTGGGTATTACCTCTAACGGTATCCTGCAGGAGGTCAAGCACCTATATGGCGCCGCCAAGGCTGGTCATACCGGTGCCCTTGATCCGCTAGCAACTGGGGTTTTGCCCCTATGCTTCGGTGAAGCTACAAAGTTCTCGCAGATGATGCTGGATAGCGACAAGGCCTACATAGCCACAGCACAGCTAGGTGTGCGTACCGAAACCGGCGACCGTGAAGGTACGGTGGTTTCTGAAAGGCCCGTGCCGGAAGGCCTCACGCCGGAAGTGCTTGAGCCTTTGCTTGAGCAGTTTCGCGGTAATATCCAACAAGTCCCCTCCATGTACTCGGCACTTAAGCACAAGGGTCGCCCACTTTATGAATACGCCCGTGAGGGCATTGAGGTGGAGCGTCCGGCGCGCCCGGTAACCATTTATGATCTCCAGCTTCTGGATATTCGTGAAGACCAAATGGATATTGCCGTTAAGTGCACCAAGGGTACGTACATTCGCTCACTCGTTGAAGATATCGGCGAAGTGCTGGGNTGCGGCGCACATGTGATTGCGTTNCGGCGCACGCTAGCGGCCGGGTTCACGTTGGCTGACGCCCACCCAGTGCCGGATCTGGAGGCCATGCGTGAGCGCGGCGAAAGTCTGGATGGNTTGCTGGTTGCCCCTGACGCAGCGCTTTCGATGTTTCCAGAGCACCGNCTGAGCGGGCAGCCTTTGGTGTCGATATTGAANGGACAACCGGTTAGAATACCGGGTCGGGCCTTCGATGGCTTCGTGCGTATTTATGGCAACGAAGGTTTCGTGGGGCTGGTAGAAGCATTGCCNGAAGGCGAGGAAACCCAGTTGGTGCCCCGTCGTTTGGTGAGTAGCAGCGGAAAACAGTAGTTATGCCGCTGTATAGCCGGGCTGTAGAGATGCGCGGTTCGGCCGGATTCAACAGCATCGCAAACATGAGGTGAGTTATGGCACTTTCTGCCAATGAAAAAGCACAGATCGTTCAAGATTATCAGCAAGCTGAGAGTGACACCGGTTCCCCAGAAGTGCAGGTTGCACTGCTGAGCGCCAACATCAATAAGCTGCAGGGTCATTTCAAGATCAACAAGCAGGATCACCATTCCCGCCGTGGTCTGATCCGGATGGTAAACCAGCGTCGTAAGCTGCTGGACTACCTTCGCAAGAAGAGCGGTGAACGTTACCTGGAGCTGATCAAGCGCTTAGGTCTGCGTCGCTAATCTGGTCGATGACCTGACGGCTACCTTCGGAATTATTCCGTTGGCGGCCAACAGCCGGTGGGTTCTTTAGGGGGCCTGCCGGTTGTGCTTTTCAGCACCGCATTGTGTATTTCAGTGAACTTGGGATTTCCTGTCGTATTGGGAAGCCGAAATTGATAGCAGGTTGTTGAAAGCCTGGGCGGTACGCAACCAAAGCGTACCAGGTTGCCTGGCCGGGGTTTTACAACAGCCTGTTAGCTTCCAGGCGGGGTATTTTCAGGGTCACATTACTATCATTCTGAACAGATAACGCAGGAGTTTTTTGTGGATCTGCAACCGCGTAAAAAATCGTTTGAGCTGGGTGGCGAAACCGTCACCATAGAAACGGGCCGTATTGCTCGTCAGGCTACAGGGTCCGTTCTGGTCACCGTTGGTGATATTTCGGTTCTGGGTACCGTTGTTGGTGCCAAGGTAGCTAAGCCGGGCCAGCCGTTCTTCCCGCTGACCGTTAACTATTTCGAAAAGACCTACGCCGTGGGCAAAATCCCCGGTGGTTTCTTCAAGCGTGAAGGTCGTCCTTCCGAGAAAGAAACTCTGACATCCCGTTTGATCGACCGTCCGATTCGTCCGCTGTTCCCGAACGGCTACATGAACGAGACACAGGTTATCTGTACGGTTATGTCGTCCAGCAAAAACCAGGACCCGGACATCGCCGCTATGCTGGCAGCTTCGGCGGCCCTGTCAATCTCTGGTATCCCTTTCGCTGGCCCAATCGGCGCGAGTCGCGTTGGTTATACCAACGAGAAAGGTTACTTCCTGAACCCGAGCTTCGAAGACCTGAAAACCTCCCTGCTGGATATGATCGTTGCAGGTACTGAGGACGCGGTTTTGATGGTTGAGTCGGAAGCCAAAGGCCTGAGCGAAGATCAGATGCTGGGTGGCGTTCTGTTTGCGCATCAGGAAATGCAAACCGCCGTTGCGGCAATCAAGGAATTTGCCGCTGAAAATGGCAAGCCGAGTTGGGATTGGCAGCCAGCTGCTGAAAACACCGAGCTGCTGGGCGCGATCAAGTCTGAGTTTGCCGGTGCTATCGAAGAGGCCTATGGCATTCACGATAAGATGGCTCGTTACGAACGCCTTGGTGAAATCAAAGCGGCTGCGGTTGAGAAGCTAGCAGGCGACGAGGAAGGCCAGCCTTCCGCAGAAGAAGTTAAAAAGAACTTCGGAAAAATCGAGAAAACGGTTGTTCGCCAGCAAGTTATCGATGGCAAGCCGCGTATCGACGGTCGTGACAACAAAACCGTTCGTCCGATCGAAATCGAAGTGGGTATTCTGCCAAGCGTTCACGGTTCTGCGCTGTTTACCCGTGGTGAAACCCAGGCGATTGTTACGACGACGCTGGGTACTTCTCGCGACGTGCAGACGATCGACGCGCTGGAAGGCGAGCGTAAGGATCCGTTCCTGTTCCATTACAACTTCCCTCCGTACTCCGTAGGTGAAGCTGGCCGTGTTGGCACCCCTGGCCGTCGTGAAGTTGGTCACGGTCGTTTGGCTAAGCGCGGTGTGATGGCGGTTATGCCGACCATGGAAGAGTTCCCGTATGCCATTCGTGCGGTCTCCGAGATTACTGAATCTAACGGCTCCAGCTCTATGGCGTCTGTTTGTGGTTCAAGCCTCGCACTGATGGATGCCGGTGTTCCGCTGAAAGCGGCAGTCGCTGGTATCGCCATGGGTCTGGTTAAGGAAGGCGACAAGTTTGCCATTCTGACCGATATTCTGGGTGATGAAGATCACCTGGGCGACATGGACTTCAAGGTTGCCGGTACCAAAGATGGTATTACTGCTCTGCAGATGGACATCAAAATCCAGGGCATTACCGACGAGATCATGGAGCTTGCTCTGGAGCAGGCTCACGGAGCCCGTCAGCACATTCTGGGTGAGATGAACAAGGTTATCTCTGAGTCGCGGAAAGAGCTTTCCTCGCGCGCTCCGAGCATTACCACGATCAAGATCAACCCTGAGAAAATCCGTGACGTTATTGGTAAGGGCGGCTCGATGATCCGTTCTATCTGTGACGAGACCGGTGCTTCTATTGATCTGGATGACGACGGTAACGTGAAGATCTACGCAGATAACCAGGAAGCGGCCCAAGCGGCAGTTAACCGGGTTAAGGAAATTACGGCGGAGATTGAGGTGGGTGCTATCTACAAGGGTCGCGTCGAGCGCATTGTAGATTTCGGTGCCTTTGTTAACATTCTGCCTGGCAAAGATGGTTTGGTGCACATTTCCCAGATCTCTGAGCGCCGGATTGAGAACGTAACTGACGAGCTGAGCGAAGGTCAGGAAGTTCTGGTTAAGGTTTTGGATGTCGACAACCGTGGCCGTGTGAAGCTATCTATGAAGGAAGTGAAAGAAGGCGAGCAGCCGACTGACTTTACTGACTGATAGCTAGCAGCTACAAAAAACCCGCCTCTCCTTTGGATTGGCGGGGTTTT
>JGI1221J11331_1000425_pt1 | contig 13876 bp, 22 predicted proteins | sample LakVidmifraction_4_FD_11331 | JGI IMG/M metagenome (IMG submission 11331) | reverse complement strand
GGGGGGGGGCTCTCTAGGGGTCTCTGTAGGGGTCTAGCCTGTGGATAACTTTTGATTTTGGGGGGTTTGAAATCTTCATATTCTTAATTAGCTTAATATGGTTTTAGGGTCGAAATGGGAGCGTTTTTGGGTCGTATTTTGGGTATTTTCGGATTTTTTCGGGCTGGAGAGGTCGAAAAGAGAGGGTGGAAATGAGAAATACTTTGGTTTGGGAGGTCAAAAGTCGGATTATAATAGCTATAATAGCTATAGAAATCGGCAAACATTATAGACTTATAGTCTCTAATTTCGTATAGACTTCTAATTTTTATAATTACTACCCTGCTGCTCAGATCTGACGTTAATATATTTACAGCTCTAGGGTACCTATTATAAATATTAAGATTATTAGAGTTATTAAGAATATGAAGAGTCTATGTTCTATAGGTATTAAGCGAGATTTTTCGGGCTGACTGTGGTAGAGTGTACCTACCACACCCTGTGGATAACTTTCTATTTCTATTTCTATTTTAAAGGAGAACACAATTAACATTCTTGACGCAATGGGACTGTCTGCTACACAGTTGGCATCGGTTGCAGCCCAGTCCGAAATTTCCGGGGCCGGGGATCGACGCATCTGTATCTGTGGTCATGGGGCGCGCTCGCACTCCTCACAGGCACTCTCCGATAATCCTACTCACAAGTCGTTCCGAGAGTCCGGTCGAGACCAGTGCCTCCCGGGGCGCATGGAGTGCCCCTGTGGAGGTTTCAGAGGCGTAGTGGAGGTCGAGGACCCACGAGTGTTTATTTTCCGCACACGGGGTCCTATGGGCCAACACGCACTCGTTCGAGGTCTTGCCGCGTCACTGGTTCGAGGGAAGACCGTTTCCGAGGTGGACTGGGCGTGTGACACCTGTGGAGCTACGCACGCCGTCACCCCTGTTGCCGTCTCCCGCTCCGGGCAGATCGCCTTCGAACCCAGTCGAGATAATCGTCTGCTTTGCGCGGACTGCCGTATCGGGTTGGGGGCCTAAGTGAGTGTGGACATTCGGTGGGTCGAAATCAACTTCGTCTCCGTGATGGAACTTCGAGAGGCGCTGGGACGGAACAAACCTGGGCTAAAAAATTACTGGGCAGTTTCTAAATCCTTGCGCGGAACCCAGAACATTACCGCCTTAGGGGTGGACCCCCGGTTACTTTCGGAGAGGGTCCTTGGTGGAGCAGACACACTCCTACCACTGTTTACTCCGTTTATGGGTCTTGTGCGTGAAACGGCTGTTCACTTCGGGGCCTATACCTCACCAGTTGGAGATGAGCCTTGCGTTGTTAGTTTTGCGTATAAGCAGGGTAGTATAACGTTGTCAAAACAGCGGACCACGACTGGACCCCCTGAGACCCTGATCAACTTTTACGGCCCAGATGGTACGATGCAATACTCCAGATTTGCGGAAAACTTTTCTATTGGAGACTTGGCGAGGAAGTGGTCCGCACTATGAGTATTCAGATAGGCTGGGCGGGGCTTAGCTATGACGACACCTACGCCTTGGGTGCACGGCAGAAACTGACGGGGTGGTCTATCTATTCGAGAGGCGTTGGGCGGAAGTCTATAACCGCTTTGGGGTCGGATGGACAGGCTCTGGCGCGAACAACGCTTGTAGGGCTTGGCCTGTTCCTCCCGCGTATCGCCCCCTTTAGTGGTCCTCTGAGGGCGGCAGAAGTTACGTACTCTTCTCGTGGTTATGCCTATTTGGTTGACCTGAGATATCCTCAAGCCACACTCTCGGTGCGTAGGGGAAAGAACACATCGAGCGAGTCCGTACTCAGCGTCCTCCATCATGCTTCGGGTGCGCCCATCACTCACTTCACAGGTGACCCCAGCGTTGAGAACATAGAGACGGCGTTCCTTCGTGCTTGACTTTTATCGTGGGGGATAGTAGAGTAGGGGTATGACAATCCACTGGGGCTTAGTAGACGCTGCTATTCTGATGCGACTTGCTGATGAGGGCGACCACAATAAGTGGTACTACCACAAAACGGGACAAGGTGGCACACAGTTCTACTGTCGTAAGAACATGGACCTGCCCGAAATAGTCCTCCCCGGAATCACAGAAGTAGCCTCAGGCCTTGTGCCCATGCTGGGCGGCGTTCAAAGTGCCCAAGTTTCATTCATCAACACTGAGGGGCCTGTAGCATCCGAAAGAGTAGTTTGGCTTTATTTCTATGAGGCAATCTTTCGAATTAAAGATGACCCTTTTGGGGGAAACTATGTCTCATTCCAGATACATCTACCCCCCACTTCCGTAGACACACTCTCCATTGATATGACGGTCCGCAACCTGACGGGTGTGCTGCGCACATGGATAGAAAATATCCGAGACAAGAGCTTTGATGATTGACTTAGCCGGACTGAGGCTGTAGAGTAGGGGTATGAAATGGATGACTACAGGTGCAGAAGAGCTACAACGCCGAATGCAGAGGAATGGTCTGGGGTGGGTGTACAACGCCCTGCCTTCTGGTGTTCAGGTAGTGAACAGTGGTGACAATAAACTGGCCGAGAGCGTACTGGACGGCAGTATGGCCCTGAGTTGCTGGGCTGCGCCCATTATGGGGAAATTTAAAGGCTCTCGTGTTATCTTTCTCAACACTCAGACTATTCTGCCTGTTTATGTGTGCCTGGGGTTCGACCAAGGAGATATTTACATTAACCCCTCATTCTCGGGTGGTCCTGCAAGTGAGTATATCACTGTCCAGATGAGAGACCGCCCAGATGCTAAGAGGGTGCTGTTCATTACGGGCGCAGACACCTTTTATAATGACATTCTAGCGGAGATGGACAAAAATTTTGATCACATGGTTTAAACCATCCAGTAACGAACTCACCGCACTGGGGGGATGGGAGGGGTGGGAAGAGAGTGCCAGAACTCTAGGAAGCAACTTTTCAGATTTTGTGTGTCGTAGTATCTTCGTCCTCCCTGATCTTACCCCCATCGTTAGCGGTCTTACACCAATATTCCAATACTTGGAACCCAGCTATGGCCCAGTCACAGACCTCGCCTATCGCTGTCACAATAGAGGCACGCCTGTTTGGCTTGCAGTGACCTTTAATGGGGTGGTAGAGATAAAAATCATGCCCAGAGGCAAATTAGAAACCCAAATAGAGTTTACCTGCAATAAGCATCATGCCTACTGCCCGACCGATGATGCTGCCCAAGGGCTGCTTGAATTCCTTGACCGGGTTGTGGTATAGTCGAGGCATGAGAAAGCTGAGGCCACACCAAGAGCGGGTCACTGACGCGGCCACATGTCACTATTGTCACTGCCCATTGACCATTCTTACGAGGACGATAGATCACATTGTTCCGAAAAGTTTAAAAGGGCTGGACACCCGAATAAATAGAGTTATGTCGTGCCGAGAAGATAATAGCCAGAAGAGCAACACGTATCCATGGTGTTCCTGCAAGCAGTGCTCACGATCTAGGCGCTGGCATTGGGAGAATCTACGAATCTCAAACCCCAATAACGATACAGGGGGGTTTAGATAATCCGCTTGACTCTCGACGCTGAGAGGCGTAGAGTAGGGGCATGGCCTACAATAGAAATGCAACACGCCCCGCCACACTGCGAACATTGGCCGCAGCTATAGAGCCCCAACTCCCACATCCTCAAGTGGGTACGAGCATTTTTCCTCAGAGTCTTGAAATGGAGCCGAAACACATAAATCTTCTTTTTAAAGGCGCATCAGAGATTCTAGAGTGGGCTGTGCCTAACGGCCTAGTGGCTGAGAGAATCACTGTAGTCTTCCTTGGCTCCAAAACTTGGATCAGGATGAAGGTCAATTTTGTTGGAGACAGCCGCAAGCTGTGGTTTTTCAACAACAGTGGGGAATTGAACTGTCGCTTCCATGACGACTTTAATGGCCCTGTGTATACAGTCAAAGACATAACCCTCTGGCAAATGTTTGGATGCGACCGTGACAACATAGACTCTGGCCTCTAGAGTGTGAGTATGAGTATTGACTTTATCCCGGTTAACTGGAGCATGGCCCGATTTGAACGCGCCTGTGAGAGTGATGAAATTAGATTCAGCAGCAATGCGCCCCGTGGGCTCGTTTCCAGTACCGCTGCGTACACCTACGAAGTACCCCTTCAAGGCGCATACGCACTTCTCACCGGACTACAGCCATTTCTAGAGTGGGCACGACCGGGATATAAAATTTCGGATACCGTCTCTGTTAATTTTGGAGACGTTACATGGACCTATATGTCTCTGACCATCGAACAGAAGCTGCTCCCCATCGCGCAGATCGGCTCTAAGGTGCAGTACACCGACCTCGGGCATCCTTGGTATAATATAAATGACCGCACCTACGAAGAAATTTTGGAGGGGTTCTAATGTTTAACACAGAACCGTGTACTACCACGGATTCGGACCTTATGAAAACTCGTAGTCATATTAGGAACATGCCGCCCTCACTAGGCAAGGCCAGCCTGATGAGCAGTAGAAACCTGTGGAGCACTTTTGCACATATTAATTCGGCTGTAGGGCTCCCCTTCCTCTCCTCCTGGGACATTGACGCATGGTTGCCAACACTCCCACAGCATTTCAGACAGGCTCTAGAACACCTTGCACCTTCATACTCAGAACTGGTTGAGGACGCACGCCTCGACGCACTACACTACAACACAGCCCACCATTTCAAAACGACCCTAACACTCTCCAACCCCAACACACGGCTGTCACTCTCCTGCGTCGAAACACCGGGACAGATGTACTTAACGGTAGAGGTAACGGACAACTATGTGACACTGTACTCCGCAGACGAGCCAAGCGACTCTGTGATTTTCGGACTTGCATACCATGTGGAGCACGCCGTTGCTGCGTATATAGATGCACTAGAGGAGTCCAAATGAAGTGGATTGTCATAACGCCTCTTAAGCTAGAGCTGGGTGAGGCGGGGTCGATCTTTGACATGATTGCCAACGCCGGATTCTCAACAGACGCACGCCGACTGGAGCTTGCGGCTGAAACGCTTCTCCCCGCCTTAGGGCCATACACGGTTCAGATGGTACAGGAGGGTGGTGGCAGCGGCAAAGTGGAGTTAGTTGTGTTCTTTGCCAAATTTCAATTGGCCCTACCAGAGAGCAGTTTCATTGAACTCTCAACGCGATATTGGCCCACTCTCCCAGAGGATGAGATAGGCTTGACGGAGGAGCTAGACATTAAAATGTATTTCGGACGGACAGAGGCACTTCGTCGAGTTGGATTCGATACAGATCAGCTACTACTCGCCCTCGAAGACTTTGCAGAAATTATATACACGCTTGACAACGCCGCAGGAAAGGGATAAAGTAGTAACTATGACAACGACAACGACAATGACAAAGAATGAGTCCTCAGGGGCCATTCATGACAGGAGCATGGTGGCGTGCATTGCCCTCTACCTCCGCTTCACAGCCCAAGCAGGTTCACAAGGTGTCGGGGATGCAGAGTATATTATTGTGCCGCCCGTTAGGGACGTTGCAGGGATGATCCTCTCTCGTCTTCATGACGATACAAAAGCCCCTCGCAAGTTTATCAAAACCACTGGCCCCACACCTGACGACCCAGAGTACATCTCTCAAGGCCTCTTCTCCGCCTTCGCGGCAGCAACACCCTTTGCAGACACCCTTAAGGCGGTGTTTGGTGATCTAGGCACTCTTGTCTGGGAGAATGAGGAAGTGCCGTTCCTGTTTGAGATGACGGATGAGGACTACGCTGCTGTTCAATACGATGAATACCCCGAAGCTATGATGGGTAGAATTGCTGCCACCCGAGAATTTGTCCCTACAGATGAGGCATCTTTGGGGGCGGACAACGCAACCCTAGACTCCCTCACCGCTGAGTTCCACAACGGAGCCAATAACTATGCTGACAAGCTGAATGCTGCTGAAAATTTTCATGACGGCCTAGCCGTACTTATTCTCAGCGTAATTACCGCCCCAATCAACTCAGAGGTGTATGACTACGCAGAGTCACAAATCCCGCCCGGAGGCACCGTCCACCTTGCCAGCGTGGATATCACAGAAACCGACGAGCCAGAAGAAGAGGACGATGGGGAGTGGGAGTTCACCCGCCCCAACGGCGAAATCTACTATGCGCGACTCTGGTCTGGAATCAAAGACGTAGAGGTACTGCGACGAGCACAGACTCACGGATACTTCCCACTGCTCAAAGGCAATCCTGGAACCGGAAAGACTGCACTTGTAGACTCCGCGTTCCCCGACCTGATTACAGTAGTGCTATCAGGAGACTCCGAAGTCCGAGACCTCGTAGGCGACTATGCACCCAACCCTAATGGAGCCTCGGACGAACCCGACTACATCTGGGTTGACGGCCCTCTTATTCAAGCCATGCTCGAAGGACGACCGCTGCTTCTTGACGAGGTTGGGTTGATGGACCCGAAAGTGGGATCGATTCTCTACGGCGTGATGGATGGACGTGGCGAGCTTGTGGTCACCATGAACCAGTCACGAGGGATTATTAAGTCTGCTCCCGGATTCTTCATCATTGGGGCAACAAACCCCAACGCACCCGGAGTCCAAATGTCTGAGGCGCTGCTCTCGCGGTTCACTCTGCAAGCGGACGTGACAACCGACTGGCCCCTCGCCATTCGAGTAGGCGTAGAGAAGAAGATGGTTGCTACCGCACAGAAGCTCTCGGGCCTCATGGACGAACACACTATCTCATGGTCGCCTCAGTTCCGAGAACTTAAAGCTTACCGAGATGTGTCTGAGGTTTACGGTGCTGCTTTCGCATTGTCGAACCTGCTGGCACAGTGCCCAGAGCACGACCTCGCTGCGGTGCTCGAAGTAGTAAAGCGCACGCACCCCGGAGCCTCTGAGGCTGCAAAGATTTAAAGGCTGAGGTCCCCGTTGTCGTTGGCGGGGGCCTCTTTTTTTTTGTTTCCCTATTGCAAAACTGACTCCAAGGGCATAGACTAGAATCATGACCAACCCACGCATCCGATCAGTTCCTTTCGAGTGGAACCCGCTATCACAGCAAGTCTCCGAAATTGTCAACACATGGTCCAAGCGCAACGACCTCCTCGCGTACGTAGCCCCTGACGGCTGCTATGAAGGCACTGACGCAAAAGGGGAAAGCCACCACGGACTTGCCATGTACACCAAGCACCTCCATGAGATTGAAGCCAACACCTTAATCTTTTCTAAAGACGTAGAGCCACACCAGATTGGTGACTTCTCCCTTCGGGACACTCACTATGAGTGGCCGCAAGCTGCGGGGGCATTGACACATGAGGCCATGCACGCCCGATACTCTCTGCACATGCCCCACGCAATGCAAGAATTTGCTGAGCGCTCCGAGAACCCTCTCATTGTAGAAAACGCAAGCGCAGTCACTGCCGCCACCGTTCTCCTAGAGGAGTCTCGCATTGAAGCATTTGGCGTACGCACGATTCCACAAAACCGCGCCTTCCTTCGACACTCCGGTCTGATGGTGCTAGGCCTTGACACTGACAAAGAAATTCAGGAAGCGCAGGAGAGAAAAACACTCAGCCCTTTTATCATGAGCCTTTGTGGTCTCAGCCTCGCTCGGGTAGATGCTGGGGTCCTTGAGCGTGACGATGTGAAGCGTGTACGCAAAGGCGTACGCAAGATCATGCCCGAAGCTCTCTACAAGCGTGCACGGATGGTGTGGCGCGAATTTCAATTCCTAGAGATGCGCAGTACCTCCCACCTTGACAGAATGTTTGAGCTTGGTTACGAGTGGACGCTGATTGAGAAAGAACTCTACGATGCTGTAGGGGATGAGTCTGCTGCCAGCGATGACGAAGGACTGCAAGCCCTGCTGGATATGATTGGTGACCTGATGGACGCGCTGGATGCGGACACAGAGGACACCGAAATTGCTGCTGGTGAAGAAGTCAAAAGTGCCCAGCGCGAAGAGAAGGCTCAAAAGCGTCTAAAGAAAAACCAAGAGGCAAAGGAGCAGGATAATAAAAATCAAGAAACTGCTCGTGATCTTTTTGGTAAGAGGAGAGTTGGTATGGAGTATGGTGAATCCAAATCACGCTTGGATGAGGTCCGCGCCCCACTCCCCGAGGAACGGCGTATGGCAATTATGCTCTCCAAAGCTTTCGACCGCGCTAAGTACCGCGACCGCATCATAACCAAGCGCAGCCACGAATCCCCTCCCGGTCGCCTCAAAGTTGGAACGGCCATGCAAGGCAAGGCACTCAAGTCTGTTGGAAGTTCTATTGCAGTCAAGCCGTGGAACGCAAAAACTCATCACCATGTCGAAGACCCAAGTCTGACGCTAGGCATGATGGGAGATATCTCTGGCTCTATGCGGGACACAATGGAGGCACTGGCCTCAGCCACATGGATTATGCATGAGGCTGCAACACGCATCCAAGGACGCACGGCTGTGACCTACTTCGGCAAAGAGGCCTTCTCGGTCTTGAAGCCTAACGAGCGCCAGCATAAGGTCAACATCTACACAGCCCCTGATGGAGGCCACGCATTCGACCAAGCCTTCCGTGCTCTAGATGGTGGCCTACGACTTCTTGAAGGCAGAGGCGCACGACTGCTTGTTATCAACTCGGATGGAAACTACTCTGCCGCAGAGCAGAAGGCTGCACTCAAATGGATGAAGCAGTGCAAGAAAAAAGGAGTGGCAGTGATCTGGCTAGGCATTCGCAATGGTGACGGCAAAGCTCTTTGTGCCGAAGCAGGAGCGCACTACCTAGAGGTTGGAGACAATGTGACTGATGCGGCGGCTGCTGTCGGTGCTGCATGCACAAACGCGCTGAATCAGGCTAGTCGGTAGGACACAAGTTTCACACAGTTTTTTAGTCAAAATGGAGTAAGCAAGAAGCCCGTACTTCCGCCACTAAAATTCGACTAAATGCAAAAAAGTAGCCCTCTCCCTCTTTTTGCCTGAAATATCGTCACAGTACAGTTGTGTCACTATGTACCATATGACCTCTGAAATTGAAGCCGTAGACCCAGATGATGTGGACGACAATCCGCTGGAAATCAATAGCCCTATTAGCTTGATCCCCGATCTTGCTGACTGGGGGCTTGAACCTGTGGACGCGGGTGTGGTAGAGGACAGTTATGAGAACCGCCGTATCCTCCGTGAGAACCGCGCACGGTGGACTCCGGTCTACACGAAGACTGGCCTTCCGACTAACTTGATTCAGGTGGTCACGGCTGAGATGAGTCAGGCTCGACTTAAGGCTAACAAGTCTGCAATCCTCACTAAGCCCTCCGATCTTGATTCCGACTTTCTAACCGGCCTCCAATTAATTCTGACTGTCGAGGCTGACGATCTTGTCCCGGCGTGGGTGCTTGCTGCTACACGTCACTGGGAGGACGTGGACACGGAGCGTATCCGCCGCAAAAAAGAGGGTATTGCCAAGGCGTACCGTCCTGCGCTCTCGGGTCCACCATCTCGGTGCCGTGCTACGACTGTCTCGGCGCACCGCTGCCAGAATTGGGCGGACGGTCGCATTGACTCGAATGGTCTGTGCCGGATGCATATTTCTAATCACCACCATTCGAAGAACGACCCAGGGATTCACACGCTGGCTAAAGCTCGGGCACGGATTCTTTCGGCTACGGTCGGGGCTGTGGACGAGCTTGAGACTTTGGTAACTACGGCTACGTCGGAGCAGGTTCGTCTCGGTGCGGCTAAAGAGATTTTGGACCGTGGCGGGTTGCGCGGTGGCTATGAGGTCTCCAACGAGACTGTGGTCACTGTGAAGCCTGCTGCCGACATTGTGGCGCAACGGCTGTCCGATATGCGGGACAAGCAGTTGAAGCGTCTTGAGGCACAACAGGAGGCTGCTGAGGCCAAGGAGGTTGAACGGCTCGCTATTGAGGCCGCGAACACTGAGGATGCTGAGGTGGTCGAGGATGAGTCTTGAGAACGGGGCGAACCGTGAGCAACTTTTGATGATGCGCGACAGTCTGATTGTGCATGTGTCAAGTCTGACGGAAATTCTCGACACCGCGAACAACCGTAGTCAGTCGATTCTTGCGAGCGCGGCTTTGATGGAGGCTCACGCTTTGGGCAGGGCACTTGACATTTTGCTGGAGTCCCCCGTAACCTGAGGCACGCACAAAGCGTTTACTCAGTAAGCGCTTGACATTTCTTTTGTAGGCTGCTAAGCTCTGAGCATGACATATTTACTTTTTATTGTATATCTTGTGTGTGCCGTCCTCTTGCTTGCAGGGGCTACCACGTATGCTGTGGTCAGTCAGGTCCGGGTAAGTGCTTATAGCCGCTCGCTGAATCAGGCTCGTCGTTCAAAGGTCTTGGATACTCTCGGCTTTGTGCTTGCATACCTGTCCATTGTTGTTGCCGGATATTTGTTCTGGGCAATCGGCGTAATGTTCTATGAGGCCATTGTATGGTAATTGGGTTTTTGATCGCTCTGATCATCCTCCCAATTTTTTGGGTTCTGGCAGTCCTCCACCCGGTGAGCAATTTGCTTGACCGTGTGGAGGGCTTCCGCTTCCGCTTCCTCTTGATCTACGTCACCGTCTCAACCGTGACTGCTTTGATTTTTATTGCGGCAGCCACCTCGGTTGTGTCTTTGACCGTAATGCTTGCACTTTCGTCTCAGGGCTGGTAGGCTGACACTATGGAAATCGAAATCGCAGTTAGTTTGGCATACCTTTTAGGCATTGCCTACACATTAGTTCTCTTAGGTCTTTTTCGCTTTTTGCAGAAAATTGAGGATACTAAGATCGTTTTTGTCCTATCATTTGCGGCAGCGGCACTGATAATCTTTACAGCTCTTTCTCTGCTCAGGGCGATTACTGTTTCCGCAATGGGAGGTGCTTAATATGGAAATTTCACTTGCATTTCTTATTGTTGCCCTTCTAGGAATGATTTATTCCCTCATTCTTACACTCGCTATGATGCACCACGAAGGGCCATATCTTAAGTCCGCCAAATACTGGTTGATTGTTGCGATCTTTAGTGTTATCTTTTTGATGGTCTTTGCTCTCCTTAAGCAGGCCGTGATGGGTTCGCAGTGAGGTTGACAGTGTGAAGCAGAACCGTTAGGCTGTAGGTATGACAACGACACTGATGCTAAAGTCCGGCAGTTCCGTCCAACTCGACAAAGCGTTCATCGCAGGCGCTGGCATCGCCGGTGACATCGACGGTGTAACACTACGGTTCGCTGACTGCGACATCGAGACGGTGCTGGAGTTTCAATGCTGACCGAGTACTGGACAGAAGAGATTGACCGTTGACATTGCGGGGTAGAACCGTTAGGCTGTAGGTATGAAAAAATTTATTCACACTTATGATAACGGCTTCACTGTTGAAGGCTCCGCAGAGCGGAACTCAGACGGTGGCATTCTTGTGATGGGTTACTGGACACAGACTCCTGAGTCGCCTGTCCGAGCCCCCAGCATGGGGTGGGCTGTGCCTAGCTCGGCTGTCGCAGCCCGACTTCTTCATGCAATTGCTGACGGTGTCGTATTTTTGGAGCCGCAGATTAAGACGGACATTCACGGCAAACGCTATGTTTCGGCTCGGAATGCACCGTTGATGTCTCGCAGGATTAATGCGGATTTGCTCCGTTTGGGGTACTAGCCGCGTTTCGTGTGATAGACTCTGATCATGACTAACCGTTCCCGCTCAGAATTAACTGAAACCGTCATTGCCCAAGCTCTGAACTATGAGGGCTTCCGTTCACGTACGAACCGTGTTAATGACTTCGGCTCGTTCGTGGGGCAGAACGGCAAGGCGTGGGACGGCTCGTTTGTGGACCGTGTGTTGTTCGAGGCAGGCGTGACCATTGGGGTCTCGTTTGTCTCGACAACCGCAGCCCTAGCATACTTTATTGAACAACGGCGCGTGCATACGAAACCGCGCACTGGTGACATTGCCATCTTCTCGTTCCCGTCTGGGGACAGTGGCTTTGGTCAACCGCATGTCGGCTTGGTGACCGATGTCTCCGAGTATAAGAGTGATGCTCATTTCTTAACCGTTGAGGGCATGATCGATAGCGGCTCGCCTAAAGGACCGCAGGAGACTGACGGTGTGTATGTTCGCACTCGTTTCCAGTCTGATGTGTTGACGTTTGTGCGGCCTGTGTTTGTGGACGCAAACGCGCCACGCGAGATTCGTCCGGCAAGCGATACGCCAACCGTCCAACCATCCAGCTTCCGACGTGGTCGCACGAATGCGTCAACCGTCCATCTCCAGCTTGCACTCAACTTCGTGCTGGGGCCTCAGAACTTTACCCGAGGCAAGTTTGACGCGCACACCGTAAGCGCTGTTGCGCGTTTCCAAGCACAGGTGGGCGTCCTTCCGGCCAACGGCTCTCCTGACGAGGGCACGTTGGATTTGTTGATGCGCCAGACTGACGGCCAATTCTTTCTAGCTCGGTGATCACCTTAAAAAAGTAGTATAGGGTGTACGTATGAGACACTACGAGATTCACACAATTGATACCCCACACGATGGAACCCTGGCCGATGAGGCTGGACTGTTGGACAACAAGCCCAGTGAGTGTGATGCCTGCTCCACTGAGCTGTCTCACCCGTATTCGGTCCGACTGGGTGAGGATGATTTCTCCACGGCTCTCTGCTCAGATTGTTTGCCGGTCCCGTTTATTTAATCCACCCCCCTCCCTTGCGTATTGCCCTTTAAGGGTGTAGGGTGGAGGTATGAAGTTACTGAGAGACGAAAAAAATATTCGTGATGTGGAGTCGAACGACTTGCAGCTTGAGTTGATCGGTCGGCGCATTGTTAGCACCTCGGGTGAGACGTTGACGCTCGACAACGGCACGGTTCTGGAGTTTGAGGACACGGCGGACTGTTGCGCGTACTTCAACGCAAACGTTGAGGTGTTTGATTTTGAGGACAACGTGATCACAAATGTGCGGGATATCGACACGTCTACGGGCGAATACAGGGAGGCCTGGAGCCTACACGTTCTCAGTAAGCACAAGCTGATTGCTAAGGTCAATATCGAGGGCAACTCAGGCTCTGGATACTACTGCCACTCGGTAGACCTGACCGTGCGAAAAGGAGTCTCAAATGTCTGATGTATCTATCACCGACCTGATAGCGGAATCACACGCATATCTGGCGGAGAAAAACAGCGTTGGGCCGAGCATCGTGAGTGAGATTCGTGGCTCGCTAATATCCCGCCTGACTGTTGCTTTGGAGTATGTCACCGATGACCGAGACCGGTTTGTGCGGCTTTGGTCGTTGGCCGCAGATTCTGTGGTGCGTTTGCAAGCGGAGTTGGAGGATGAACCCGACGAGCGGGATGACCCAAACAACTGGCCTGATGGGGCACCGTGGCTGAAAGAGGCTGCCACCGTACCGACCGAGAACGAGCAAAAGCGTGTTGCCGTTGGTGACGTGTTCAACCTGCGGGTGGAGGTGGTTGGCACAAACCACGAGTTCAATTGGGCAAACGTGGAGCTAGAAAGTGGCGCGGTGGTTGCTGCCTCAATCTCCGGCGACCTCCACCATCTCCCTGTACAGCTGGAGCCTGAATGGGAATATCGCCGGGTTCCCGAAAACGGTCAGCTAGCGATCTGCCACACCTTCGAGTCTATGCCTGAGCTTGATGAAGGTTGGATTGCCGAGCGTCGTTCGGTAGGCAAGTGGCTCCCTGTTGAGCCTGTACAGGTAGAGCAAGAGCAAGATATTCGAGGCAGGATTGCTGACTTGCTCATTCGACGGGCGGATAAGGAAGCCCCTAACGCCGCAGAGTCGTTGAGGTTTATGGCCGGTGTGGTCAGGTCTGGCGATGACTTGCCTGAGTCGATGCTCGGGGCTGTCCCGGTAGAGCCTGGGGCTGCTGGCATGGAAAACGCTCGCATTCTGGGACGCTGGTTGTTTGAGAACTACCCAAGTA
>JGI1221J11331_1000423_pt1 | contig 13939 bp, 15 predicted proteins | sample LakVidmifraction_4_FD_11331 | JGI IMG/M metagenome (IMG submission 11331) | reverse complement strand
TGCAGTTCGAAAAATTCGAGAAAAGTTTAAATACTTAACAACTAAATAACAATGTCACAAATAGGAATAGTAAACTTGCATATTATAAGAGGTAACAGTAATAATTTTATAGGACTGGGCTGATGATGGAGAGCGTGTTGGATTCTTTGATTATGATCCTAATACTAATGTAGGTCAGTTCAGTTAATACGGAAATGTAGACGGGAGGCTTAACGCTTACGTAGTTGGAAGATTCGGTTAAAAATATTTTGGTAATTTAAAAAACTACCATTATATTTGTTTATAATTAATTATAACTAATAAAAGGAAGAGTATGAAAAAAATTAAAAATGCTAAACTGGAATCAGTACTTATGTTTTTTAATAAACTGGTAGTTTTAGATTTTGAAGATTTTGATGTTGCATTAGATATTGCAAACGAATCTTCTGTAATTGAAAAAGTTTTAACAGGATTCTATAAACTAAGAGATGCTTTAAAAGAAAAAGCTAATAAAGTAAAACAGGATGATCCTGAATTTGAAAAAATTCAAAACAAATTAAATTTAGATTGGGTTAAATTATTGGATACAGAAACCAATGTTGATCTTAAATTTAAAGTTACAAAGAGTTTTCTTAAAGAACATAACGTTAAATTAAAGCCTCTTGAAATTAAATTAATCATGGATTTAGGTATCTATGAAGATGATACAATTAAAGAAGTTGAGATAGAAGAAGTAAATTAGTGTTATAATATTATAATGTATTAACTTTTAAATTAAACCAGTGTCTACCAAGATGCTGGTTTTTTTGTATAATTTTACACATTAAATGTATTACCTTTAATAAAAAAAAACAGTAATGGGATTAGAAATAATTATAGCAATACTTGCTTTACTAAGTGCAGTTATAGTATCTGTGATAAATGCAATATCAATCAATAAACTAAACTCTAAAGTTAATATTTCTTCTTCTAATAAAATGGATGCAGAAACAAATATCCTTATAAATCAATTTAAAAGTAATATTATAAAAGATTTACAGAATCAAATTGATCAACTAAGAATAGAAATAAACTTGGTAAAGGAAAAAGAACATATTCAGTTGCAAGAAAAAATAAGACTTGAACAAGAGATATCTGAACTTAAACACAAGAATGAGAAGTTACAAGTTAGATTAAAGTTATCTGATGCTGAAATAACCAGATTTACTAATCAAATAAAAAGCCTTAACATTAAAATAAATAATTTACAAATTAACAACTAATTATATGATATATATTTTAGCAGGACATCACAGTAAAGATTCAGGAGCAGTTACGACTCATCCAAGATTAGGAATTATTAAAGAAGCTGATCTTACAAAAGAGTTAAGAGATTTAGTTATTCGTAGTCTAATAGATATAGAAAAAATTAAAGATGTTAAAAAAGACGATGACAACAAAACACTGAATGAAATTATATATGGACTTAGAGAAATATCTAATAAAGATTTAGTAGTAGATATTCACTTTAATGCTTTCAACGGTAAAGCTACTGGTACGGAAGTTATTGTACCAAAAATACATTCCAGTATTGAAAATGCATTAGCAGCAGAATTATCTGAAAGTATAGCATCTATAATGAATATAAAAAATAGAGGAGTTAAGCTTGAAAATAATACACCTAGAGGTAGACTTGGAATATTTAAAGGACCTGGAAATAGAATATTAGTAGAAGTCTGTTTCATGGATAATGATAAAGAATATGAAACATATATTATAAATAAATACATCATAGCAGCTATGATAGCTCAAGTAATAAATGATAGGTATGTTAAAAAGATTTTGGAATTGGATTAAACCTACTATTGAAGGAGAAGATGGTAAAGTATCTCATCGAAGAATAAGTATTTTATATTCCTTTGGTTTATTAACATTTATGTTATTAAAAACTGCAACAGGATCTATATTCCCAGAAATAGCTTGGATTGTAATAGCTACTCTTACAGGAGCATTTTCAGGATTAAGTGTTTGGCAAACTTTAGCTAATAAGAAAAAGGATGAAAATAATTACGAAGAAGAAGAATATAAAAGAGAAACTAGAAGGAAAAAAATAAATACAGATGATGTTGAATCATTTTAAACAAAAAACTAAACAAAATATGAACATTATTAAATATCTAAAAAAAATATATCTTAAGTTTAAACTTGAGAAAATAGTAATTGCATCAATTGTAATTACACAATTATTTAAAAGAGTCATGCAAAATGAATTCACTTTATTATTACTTGAGTTAATTCCTGGAAATATAATTGGAATAATAGGGAAAGTTGTAACCTTGATTAATAAAGCCAGTAATATTGCTCCCAAAGTAGCTTATACAATAGCTTTATCAAAAGGATTGATAGAAGATTCTGATAATACATCAAACAAAGAAGCTATTGGTTTATTAATGAAATATATTGATGGACTACCTAAAGACAATCAAAATATTTTCTACAGTGAATTTTCAATATCTATAGCTAAAGCAATTGAAAATGACGGTAAAGTAAGTGATGAGGAATGGAAAGAACTAATGGATGAGTATTATGAAAAATTATTTAAGTAAAATAACAACTAGCATTTTTATAATTCTAATTATATTTAGTTGTAAGACTACTAAAAAAGTAATTGATACTTCTTCTACTATAGGTAAAGAAGCCCAACAAAGTACACAGACTACAGTTACTAATAATAAAATAACAGATGAACTTACTGAAACTATTACTGAAACTATTACTGAAGAAGTAGTGGAAAAAAATGAAGTATTAAAAGATAATGCAGGTAATAAAATATTAAGTCCTGTTAAAACTGTTAAAAAAACTAGTAGTAAAACTACAGAATTATTTACCAATAAAAAAGAAGATAAATTAATTACTGATAATGTAGATACTATTAAACAAAAAGATACAGTATCTGTAAATAGTAACTACGATAGAGCAACTGAGGGTCAGGAAGTTGTAAGTGATATTACTTCTGGTATAAGTAAAGGGTTTTTTAAATTTATTTTTGGAGGATTTGTACAATACATATTTATAATTATAGGAGGAATATTTATTTTTATACTTATAAAAAAACAAATAAATAAATCAAACAAATAAATCAAACAAATAAACTAAACGAATATGATCTATATTTTTATTAATAAACTAAAAGATATTTATTTACCTTATTATTCATTAAAAGAATTATGTAATGAAAATAATATTCCTAGATTAGATAAAAATGATTTACCTAAAAGACTTGGTAAATATATATTAATAGTTAAGCAAGAAATAAATAATAAGGCAAGATTCTAGGATTAATAAAAACAATTAAGTAGATTTGACTGTAACTCAACATTATACAAAAAATATGAATGTAAAAGACATAATAAAATTTCTAGAAGCAAAACCAGGGTATCTCAAAGAAGGATCTAAAAGATTAGCTAATAGTGTACTACAGGGAGCAGCTTCAGTAGAAGATTGTAAAAAAGCATTAAAATTAGTAAGAGTAAGTCCAGTAAATACAAGTAGAGAAGGATCTAAAATTCTTATCTATGATATAGAAACTTCTTACAATATAGTAAGTACATGGAGAGTAGGATATAATATTATGTTGCCTCATTATTCAGTTATAAAAGAAAGAGCTATTATATGTGTTTCCTATAAATGGTTGGGAAAAGATGAGGTATACAGTTTAGCTTGGAATAAAGATCAGAATGATAAGTTTCTTTTGGAACAGTTTATTCAAGTAATGAATGAAGCTGATGTTCTTGTTGCTCACAACGGGGATAGATTTGATATCAAATGGATCAGAACCAGAGCATTATTTCATGGACTTGAGATGTTACCTAAGTATAATACTATAGATACATTGTGTATAGCTAAGAAACATTTTTACCTAAACTCTAATAAGTTAGATTACATTTCTAAATTCTTGGGGTTTGAAGGTAAGATCAAAACTGAACCAGAACTTTGGGATAACATTATTTTGAATAAAGATAAGCAAGCTCTTAAGGATATGATTACATATTGTGAAGAGGATGTTACTCAGCTTGAGAAAGTTTATAACAAACTTAAAGTATGGGATAAACCAAAACAACACGCAGGAGTATTATTAGGTAAAACTAAAACAACATCTCCTATTACAGGAAGTAATGACTTGACTTTAGTTAAAACTATGACTACAAATGCTGGTACAATTAAAAGAATTGTAAGAGATAATATGGTAGACAGAATGTTTGAAATGTCTGAGTCCAATTATCAGAAGTATTTAAAAGGGCAATAAACTAATACAAGTATGAATATATATGAGATAATATATGCAGTAAGAGAAGGATTAAAAGAATATACCGATGATACTAGGTACGTGAATGATTATCTTATGTACTTAGTTAAAATTAAACGAGCTGCTTATATAAGAAGAGAATATTCTGTTATCCAAAGACTTATAGATAATGAGATAACTCAGACTATTTGTATGCCTTTAGAATTAATAGAAAATGACAGTGAATGCCCTGATTGTGGATTTAGTGTAGATGATTGTGAAGTAGTCAGAACTATAAACAAACTTCCATACACGGTAGAAATATCAAACAGAAATTTAATAACGAGAATTGCTCCAATAGGAGTGATGAAAAATAAATTTGAATTAATTACCAGAGAAAGAGCTATTTATGCTGGAGAAGGAGAATATGAAAAGAATACAGTTTATGTATTCCCTCATTCAAATGGTCATTTATATTTAAAATCCAAAAAGAATTTTTATAAATCTCTGGAAGCTATTTCTGTTACAGCTGTTTTAGAAGACCCTGTAGAAGCTACAAGTTTTAAAGGATGTGGAGGGCCAGACAGTCCTTGTTATACTCTGGATAAGGATAGATATCCTATTAAGAATTGGATGGTTGATATTATTATAAAAGAGATTATAGCAGAACTGATTAATTTAAAGAGAGTACCAGAAGATAAAGAAAATGATAGTAAAGCAGCAGTTCAATGATAGATAACAGTAGAAAAGGAATTAAGAATAAAATTAAAATTCATTACGGTATAAGAGAGTATTACGAATACTACATATCCTGCTTTAAAACAAAACAACTAGATAATAATAAAAATCCTTTTCTGGTAAATAATAAGCAGTTTTCTCAGATTATATTTGATTATCATAATATGATTAAAGAAGAAATCATTAACAGTCAATATGATTTTGAAATTCCATATGATCTTGGAATGATTGGTATAAGAAAATTTAAACCCAAAGTAGGTCTTGATATAAATGGAAACCTTATAAACAGACTTCCTGTTAATCCAAGAGCAACTAGAGAACTTTGGGATACTAATCCAGAAGCTAAAGCTAAGAAAGTTCTTATTAGATATACAAATAAACACAGTAATGGATATGTATTTACAATTCATTATTTTAAAAAATATAAAGCCAAATTTAAAAATAAAACTCTGTATAGTTTTGAAACAGTCAGGGACTTTAAAAAACAACTCAATAAGAAAGCATCATTAGGTTTAATGGATGCTTATTTGCTTTATTAACACTACATAAATAAACAATATGCATAACGGTAGATACATATCAATTCAATCTATGTTAAGTAGATTACTTAGAAATCCATTACTTTCAGACTTGAATGAATCTGATGTAGCTTCTTATATAGCTGACGGTATTAGATTCATAGAAGCTCCTTTAGGATATGAAGAAAAAGTGGCAGTAATAACTATAACAGATCATAGAGGAGAACTTCCATGTGATATAGTTTACATTCAGCAAACACAGAAATATAAAGTTGCTTTAAATGAATTAGCATTTCCTACAACAAATATTAATTATGGTTATATTCCTATGAAATATGCAACAGATCATTTTCATACATCATTACATGCTGATACAAGTCCTGATTTACAAAAGAATGGATTTACAGGATTAGATTATGAGAATACATATAAGATACAGGGAAACTATATATTTACTTCTTTTCATGAGGGAACAATACGAATGTCTTATAAAGGATTACTTTTGGACAAAGAAGGATTTCCAATGATACCAGATGATATCAAAGTTATCAAAGCTATTGAGAATCATATTAAATCAGAAGCTTATACTATTCTTTGGGAACTGGGCAAGATACAGGATAAAGTATATAGAGAAGTACAGAAAGAAAGAGATTGGTATATGGGGGCAGCTAATACATCAATGCAAATGCAGTCACTGGATCAAGCTGAAAATATGAAGGCAATGCTTACAAGAACTATACTAAAACCTTTACAACACAGTACTGGATTTAAAAATTTAGGTACACAAGAATATGTAAAGAATATATAATAAAAGAATATGAAACAACAATTATTTACATATAAAGATGGAATGAATCAGGATATTAGTAAATCTAAGATTGCTAATACTTTTTATTACGAAGGTAGAAATATAAGAATAATTACCAATGAATCTTTTGGATCTGTGACCAATCAAAAAGGTAACGAACTTGTTCTTACTATTCCAACTATAAATAATAATCCCACTACTAAAGCATCTCTTGCTAATCTCGCATATCCTTTATCTAATTTTCAAATACTTGGGCATACAGAATTGGACAAAAGTCTTTATCTGTTAACAAAAAGTTTGGATCCTGCTGTAAACTTTTCTAAATTTTATTATTCCCAAAACCAATCATCAGCTCCAGCTCCCTACATTGATTCTAATTTAAGAGTTCTTGTGGATGGAGTAATTGTATTTGAAAGTTTTGTAGACAGTAATGGTGTAGTTCAAGGCCCTTCATTAGAAGTTGGTAAGAATATTAGATTTCAGGGATTCTATTTAGCAACTGAACCCAATGAACCAGCTCCTGCTCCTATTCTTTATTTGGATATATACAAGAACGGAATACTTGAAAGTAGACAACAACAGTTTTGTGGTACTGAAAATATTACTCTTTTCTATGACATTATTACAGAAGCCAATGATGTATGGTTTACTCATGCTTATACTTTACCACAACCTGGACAGGTAGAGAATCCATTTGCAGCTATAGATGTATCCACTCTTAGATTGGATGGAGAACCTTTTGCTATATGGAAAGTTAAAAAAGACTTCCAAATAGAACTTAAGTATTTTGAAATACTTGATGTAGCTACAAAAAGAATTGATGTACAAAGTTTTTATGAAAATGAAAACATACAAAAAATATATTGGGCAGATGGTGTTGAAGAACTTAGGTTTATAAACATAGCAGATCCAAAAGTAATGAATTTAGATAAAAAGTTTTTATCTACAGTACCTAAAGTAAATCTTAATCAACCAGAAATAATTGGATTTGAAGTAGGAGGATCTTCTCATACATCTGGATCTATTCAGTATGCTTATAATCTATATAATCAATATGGTGCTCAAACAAGAATAAGTCCTCTATCTGAAATCAGTTATCTTAATAACAAAGATATAGGTAATCAGGTAGAAGCTAAAGTATCTAAATCTCCTTTAATACAATTAACAGACTTAGATACTACTTTTTCAAACGTAAGAGTGTATTCTATAAAATATGATATAAAAAATACTACTCCTAAAATATCTTTAATTTACGATAGACCTATTCAAAAATCTATTAAACTGATTGATGATAACAATTCTGTTATACAGGAAATAGCATTTAGTGAATTTGTATTTCTTGGTGGAGAAGTATATATTCCACAACATTTGTTTATAAAAGATAATCATTTGTTTTTAGCCAATTACAAAACTACTCAATATGATATAGATTTTGATGCAAGAGCTTATAGATATAACAAAACAGGTAATACTATTATAACAGACAGTAATGGAATTAACCCTATTTCTTTTAACATAGCTGATATAGGAACTACAAACATACCTTATGATTTTGATGCAGTTAATTCTACAAACAAAGCTATAGAACAAGATGCTGATTATAATAAATATATATGGAAATCTTTTGGATCTATAACAATTCCATCAAGTACAGTAAATTATTATAATTATAGAATGTGTGCTATAGATCAAAGTGAAGCATATAATATTTATTTCTTTACTTATACTAATCAATTTAATAATATAGTAACTGGGTCTGTTGTAAATAATCAATGTGTTGATATTATAGCCAAGGAAAATTCAGTATTCTTTCAAAGTGTAGAAATGTATAGAACAATACTTGATCTGCACTCTACTGTTGTTACTCCTTCTACAGTAGTACCTGCTGGTACTTTGGGAGGATTAGGTCCTAACGTAGGGTTTGAAGTAAAGTACAGAGAAGTACAGTCTAATATAGGGCAACCTACAATGTCATCTTCTCAATCTCTTACTGATGTACAAAAAGTATCTGATCATACAGGACTTAAGTCAGGAGAAACTTACAGAGTGTTTATAGAATTTTTATTTGATGATGGTAAGTTTGGTTTTCCTAAATGGATTGCTGATGTAAAAATACCTGACATAGGAAGTGAAGGATCTGTAGCTCCAGTGAGTAGTACAGGATTGGTTTCTTATCCTTTTATAGAAGTAGAGTTGGTTAGTCCTCCAGTTGATAGTAGAATTACTGGATGGAGATCAGTTATTGTAGAAAGAACTGAATCAGATAAAACTGTACTTACACAAGGATTATTCAATCCTGCTATTATAGATAATTTTAGACCTAATGTAGATGTGTTTCCTTCTTATTTTCAAAGAACAGCAAGAAGTGCTTCTGAGCCTCCAACTACAGCCAGGCAACTTAATAAGCCACAAAGATTTAATACATCGAATACAGATGAACTTAATTTATCGTCTAATAAAAATTCTACAATAGGCAAAGAAGTAAAAGAAATAACATCAGTAACTAATCATTATACCATAAGTGTTAATGATGGAAATCTTTACACTCCAGAAGCTGTATTGAGTAAAGCTAATCTTAACCTAAACGGTACAAGACTAAGAACTTTGGGATTGATTAAAAATACTCATTCATCAACTTCAACTAAAGTATATAATACTCTTGGAGTAGTTACAGATACAATTAAATCTGATCGTTTTGCAGNTACTATTGGAACTGATTTATCAAGAAATACACTTCAACCTGGAGCTACTCTTTTAACAAATATAATAGTTCATCCTACAAAATCTTCTTGGGCAGGTAAGTTTATTGGAGATAATAGATTATTTGAAGAAGAAATATTCTGGAGTAAGAAAACATTTGCTTTTGTAAGATATTTTGGTGGATACTCTAAAGTAAGAGACTTAACTGGTGATGTAAATAATATAGATGCTGATTCTAGAATGTATCAAATGTCAGCTATTGAAAACATATATGCATATAAAAATGCAAGCAGTGGTACATCTGTAAACTTTGCTACAGGAGCTGATATTCCTGTACTTCAAGGAGATGAAGAGCCACCAAATGTAGTAATGAAATCTTATTCAGGTTCCAATATAGCTTTAATAGATATCAGTCAATTGTTAACTATAGATCTAACAGGTCTTGGTACTGATGATTATGGTTTGATGATGGAAATATACAGAGTATTGAGTAATCAATATGGAGGTAATTCTTATCAGAGTAGACAGATCAACAGAACTATCCCTTACAGTAAAGTAGAAAAAATAACTACTAACAAGACTACAGAACATTACGGAGATACTTTTATACAGAAATTTAATTGTTTAAGAACATTTAAATCTGATAATACAGAAATTTATATGTCGGAAATAATATCTATTCCTGTAGAAACTTCCATTAATCTAGACCTTAGATATGATCTGCTTAAATATAGACCTAATAATGAAGATGCAGATGAACTTACTTCTTATGGATATAATAATACATATGATCAGCTTAACAATACAATAAGAGGCGTAGCAAAACCTTCTAATTTTACAGAAATAAATAACTTTCCTACTTCTATTCTACCATCAAAAATTAAAATACCAAATGAAAACATAGATAGTTTTACTGACTTCTTGACGAATGATGTTAAGATGCTTGATGGTAAATATGGAGAAATTACAGGGGTTGGAGAACATAATGATAATATATATGCTTTCCAGAGAAATTCTATAGCATACCTATCCATTAACCCAAGAGTACAGTTAAATGCTTCTGATGGTATTCAGGTAGAATTGGGTTCAGGTAATCTGATTGAAAGATATCAATATGTAAGTACCAATTCGGGTACTGTAAACAAATGGAGTGTAGTTAAATCCAAGAATGGATTAATGTATTTTGATCTTCTAAACAAGAGTATAAACTTCATAGTGGATCAAGAATTATCTACAGTAAAAGGATTTTATAATAAGATTAAAAATTATGTGGATATTAACAACAGTCTTCTTGAAGTTGATAATGTTATCCTGAATCAGGGAGTACACGCTCATTACGATTCTTTAAATGAAGATACTTACTTTACATTTTTGACTGATAATGATAAATTTACAATAGCTTACAACGGATTAGCTCAGGCATTCACTTCTTATTATGATTTTGTACCCAAGTATTATATACAATATGGTAACAAGTTAGTAAGTACTGTCGCAGGTACAAATTTATGGCAACATGAGAAAGGAAGATATCAAACTTATTATGATGTGTATTATCCAGCTTCAATTACTATAATGGCTAATCCAGAACCTTATGTAAATAAGATATTCAATAACATTATGTTTGAAGGAGAAACTTATGTCAATGGATCTGATATATTCAATCTGACTTTTAATAAGATAAGAGTTTGGAATGAATATCAAGATTCAGGTTTAGTGGATTTATTATCTTCTACCAGACCTAATCTTAAAAGAAAGTTTAGAAATTGGAACATACAGATACCTAGAAGTACTAATAAGAGAGATAGAATAAACAATCCTTGGACTTATATAAAATTAGAAATGAATAAACCAGATATTAATGATTATCAATTAATATTACATGATCTACTTCTTAGTTATCTTATATAACTATTTCTAGTTATTAAATACACATAATAAAATTAGTAAAAATAAAGAGCATTAAATATATTTGTAATATGAAGAAGAAGAGAAAAATAAACCCAATATCTACAGAAGAATATTTTTTAGGAGGAATGCTTAAAGATGCTGGAGGTAAACAAGGTATGGCTGGAGGAATAGCTGGGCTTGGAGGTATGGTTGGAGCTTCTGGTATACTTGGTAATTCAGTAGGAGGTAAAACTGCCAGTGGTGCTCTTAGTGGTGCTGCCAGTGGTGCTATGTTAGGTCCTTTAGGAATAGGTGCTGGAGCATTGATTGGTGGTATATCTTCTTTTATTGGAGCTAAGAAAGAAAAAGAAGAAGCTTTAAAAGCTGAACAGGATATGAAGAATATGCAATTTTCTCCAATTTTATATCATCATCTAATCTTAATCAGACAAATGGATCCAATATGCCTATGGCTTACGGAGGAGACATGTATTCTGAAGGTGGGGCAATGAGTCCATTGTTTAGTGAATTTGAAGGAGGAGGAACCCACGAACAAAATCCTCTTGGTGGAATACCTCAAGGTATGAATGCTGAAGGTAAACAAAGATCTGTTGAAGAAGGGGAAACTAAATTTAAGTTCAAAGAAGGAGAGTATATATTTTCAAACAGATTAAGCCCATTAAGTTATGACTTCTAAAAGTAAAAATACACAACCAAAATCATTTGCAGATATATCAAAACATATTGAGTCTAAATATAAAGATAGGTATGATGTTATATCTATGAATGGATTAAAGACTGAAATGCAAAGACTTCGAGATATGCAGGAAACTATGAAGGCTGAACAGGCACAAGTATCTCAACAACAAGCTACAGAACAATTTTTTAATGGTGGGTTTATGAATGATAGAGGAACTAAATCTACTGCACAACCTCCTTTATTTAATATGTTAGGATCAGTTCCTGCAACTTCAGATATATCTGGTATGCGACCAACAGCATCTATGGAAAGAAAACCAGACTTTAGTCTTAATGCTAATGTAGATCCTTTCAGCCCCAAGTCTATGGATGACAGAGTTTATGGAGTACCAGCTTCAAAAGAATCTTCTACTCCAGATACACAAGAGCAATATGGTAGAGATCCATTAATGTATGCATCTGCTTTAGGACCTTTAGCTGCATTGATGATGAATAAGAAGACTCCTAAGATAGATAGATCTGGTGCTAACAGATTTGTAAGTACTGGTAAATCAGGTGTTGGGAATGCTAATCCAAGACAAACTGAATTTCAAGAAGTTAGTATGTCTCCTATAGAAAGAGCTTTATCTGAAAGAGCCAGAGGATTTTCTGGAGCAAATGCACAAGTAAGTGGAGGTAATGCTGGTTCATTTATGGCTAATGAATTGGCTAACCAAGTCAATGTATTGGGAGCACAAGGACAAGCATCTCTTGGACAACAACAAATGAATACTCAGATTGCAGGAATGAATGCAGGAGAACAAGGTAGAATAGATCAATTTAAATCACAAAATTTAGCCAGAACACAACAGGCTGAACAAATCAATGCAAGTCTTGCATTACAGTATGATGATATTGATGATAGAAATGAAGGAGCTTTTAGAACTAATCAAAGTAATGCTGTTCAGGGTATTTTTCAAAACCTTGGTACTATTGGTAAAGAAAACACACAAAACAATATTATACTCAAAGCATTGGGTTATGATGAAATGGGTAATTATGGTGGTGAAGGAAAAAATAGTATGAATTCAATATTTGAATTCTTCAAAAAAAATATATTTAAAGGTAAATAATTATGGCATCAAGATATTACCAACAAAACGTAGCACAATATAATCCTTTATCTTTTGAGGAAATGTTATTTGCTCCATCAATGATGAGACAAAATCATGATCAGTTAGATCAGGGGTTAGCTACTACCAATACAGAATTAGGACAATACAATTCATTGTCTCAAGATAATGATTTTGTACAAAAAGCTATTGATCCTGTCAGTGCACAATTAAATACAATGGCTGAATCTCTTTCAAAAGAAGGATTTAACAGACAACAGATGTCTGGCTTTAGAAAAATTAGAGCTGAGAAAGATAATTTGTTTGGAGCACAAGGAGATGTAGGAATTGCACAAGCAAGATATGCCAGTTTTCAAGCACAATCTGCTGATTTAAAAAAGCAGTATGAGAAGAATCCTAAGATAGCCAATTACTTTATTAACAAACTAGGTCAGTCTAAAGGACTTAGTAGAGATAGTCAGGGTAATATTCAAAACCAATCATTGGATGCTATAGACAATGTCAGACATTATGATGCTAAAGAAATTGGAGATTTGATTAACGGACAAGTGGATAATATCAAAGCTACTTTACTTGATCAATCTATCATGAAGAGAGAACATTTAGAAGGTCTTTCTTCTGTACAAGATTTATATGTAGCTATGGAAAAATATGGTATAGATCCAGACAGAGCAAAGCAGATATTAAAAGCTCAAATATCTCCAGAAGTATTAGCGTCTGTTAGACAATACGGTAAAATACAATATGGAGATGAACAAATGGGCGATCTAATGCTTGAAAATCAAATCATAGGAGCAGCTGAAGGGATATCTGGAACTCATAGAATTGATTACGATAGAAAGATTATAGATAATCAAGATGCTATTTTTGATAGAAATAAAAAGAATGAAGAAGAAATACCATTTATATCTACTGGAGGCAGAATATCTGAAGAAGCATTAAATCCTTTTTCTTCTTTACAAATAAATAATGAAGGTAATATATCTCTTGGGAATAAAGAAACTGCATTAAGTAGTGGTAAATATGGTTATATATCTGGTACAGGAGCAGTTGCAATAGAAGATATTCAAAAAACAATCCAATATAATGAAAAAGCTCAAGAGTTTAAAAAATTAAAAGAAAGTTTACCTCAACTGAAAGATTTATCTGATAAAGATGCTTTATCGAAAGTAAATGCTTATTATAAAGATAAGTCTGAAAGATTTGGTACTGTAGAACAAGTTAGTTTAGATAA
>JGI1221J11331_1000418_pt1 | contig 14020 bp, 19 predicted proteins | sample LakVidmifraction_4_FD_11331 | JGI IMG/M metagenome (IMG submission 11331) | reverse complement strand
AAAAATGGAACTGTGTGATATGGAAATAACTGAAGATATAATTATTAAACTTAGAGAATTTGCTATTTCTAAGGATGATGGAATAACTTACCTACTTGCGCTTTATTATGGTTATAATCCTTCTTATATACCTGAATCTATTTCATCAAGAATGAATAGAACAGGTATATATGTGAAGGATGAAACTTCAAATACATTAGATTGGAAAGTACCTTTATTTGATGGTCAAGACACTAATTTTAGTTGGGTAAGTTTAGAATGGATTCCACTTTTTGAGAATGTTAATCCTAAAAGAAAAGGAATTAAAAAGACAGCAATAGCAAGGATGAAGAAATTCTTTGCTAATTACCCTCAGTACAGACAAGATGATGTAATGAGTGCTACTAAAATGTATTTGAACAACCTGCAAAATGCTGATTATCTTATTACATCTCACTATTTTATACAAAAAGGTAAAGGTATAGAAAAAACTGAACCTTTGTTAGAATGGTGTGAAAAGTATGATAGAGTTAAACAGTATGATAAAATACAAAGGGATAAGACAAATACAATGAAGGAATGACATTTATAAGTGAATTTAAAAAAGGTCAATTAGGTAAAAACAAAGGATTATCAATGGGTGAAGGACTTTATCAACTTGATTCTGATGTTAATGGTGTACAAAAAGGAATGATGTATGCTGTTGGAGCAGGACCAAAAGTTGGTAAGTCCACATTTGTTGATTATGGTTTTGTAATAGAACCTTATCTTGATGCACTTGAAAATGACAAACCACTTGATATAATTTACTTTTCTTATGAAATAGATAGAGTAAGTAAAGAATTCGATTTTGCAGCACATTTTCTCGCAAGAGATCATGAAATTGACAAAGTTACTCTACCTGAAGGTGTTACAGTAAATGATGAGAAAAAAGTAGAAACTTCAGCAAATTATTTACGTGGAAGAATTCAAGATGATAATAAGAATTTTGTTCCTGTAAATGAAAATGTAAAGGAAAAACTAATGCTTGTTCACAAATATAGAATAGAACCTTTATTTGGTGAATATGATGTTGATGGTTTAATGATTAAAGAAGGTGCTATAAAATTCTTTGAAGAAAGAGAAAATCCTACTGGTCTTAGAAATCACATAATGGATTACGCAGAAAGAAATGGTAAATTCAGAAAACAAACTGTTGAGACAAAGAATCAAGAAGGTAAAAAGGTTAAAAAGAAGAAAATAATTGGCTATACCTCTTATAATCCTAATAAATTTGTAATCATTGTTACTGATCACTTACGAAAATTATCTTTAGAAAGAGGTTTTTTTATGAAACAAAATGTTGATAAGTTTGTAGAATATTCAGTTGAATTTAGAAACTGGTGTGCTTTTACATTTGTTCACATTATTCACCTTAATAGAGGTCTTTCTGACACAAGAAGACTTGAATTTGCTGACTCAGATATATTCCCTAATGGTGATGATTTTAAAGACACAGGTAATTTATCAGAAGAAGCTGATTATGTATTTACCCTTATGAATCCTAATGATGGTAAGTATAATTTAAATAAGCACTTTGGTAAAATAATAAAGGATAAAAATAAAAATTTATTATATCCTAATATGAGGACTATACATCTTGTTGAAAGCAGACATTGTACTTTTCCATTACATTACAGAGTTAATATGATAGGTAGTATTAAAAAATTTTCTCGTTTAATAACAAACGAAGAATCTTATGAAAATCAAGTATAATTTAATAATTAATATATAAAAATGGCAGTAACTTATTTAATAGTAGGAGAATCAGGGTCAGGTAAAAGTACTTCTCTTGGTCAAATTAAAGAATTTGGTCACAAGGGAGTAAATCCTGAAGAAACAGCAATCATAAATGTTATGGATAAACCACTTCCTTTTAAAGGTAGTAGAACATCTTATGGTAAACGTATATCAGAAGGAGGTAATTATGCATCTGTATCTGGTGGAAAAGACATTGTATCTGCACTTGCTCACATTAATTATGAAAGACCTGATATAAAGAATGTTGTGATAGATGATTTTCAATACATAATGGCAGAAGAGTTTATGGCAAAAGCTCTTAAAAAAGGATATGATAAATTTAATGAGATTGGGAAACATGCTTATGATGTTATTACTTCTGGTAAAAACATGAGAGAAGATATTAATTTTATATGTATTGCTCATTCTGATTATGATGATAAAGCAGGAACTTATAAGTTAAAAACTATAGGTAAAATGTTAGACGATAAAGTTAATCTTGCTGGATTATTTACTGTTGTACTCTATACAATGGTTGAATTTGACAGCAAAGACAAAGATTCCAAATATTATTTCGTCACTAATAAATATGCAGATAATGCAGGGAATGAAATACCTGCTAAGTCTCCTATTGGTATGTTTAAAGATAAATTAATCTCTAATGACTTAGGTAAAGTCATTGATAAAGCAAATGAATATTATGATTAGTATTGATACTATAAAAATAATATTACTTATTTTAGTGGTATCATATTTTTGGTATCAACAATAGTTTATATAAAACTATATAGAAATAAGAAGAAAAAATCTCGTTTGAAGGAAATTGAAAAAATAGAAATTTTCACAGAAGAAGATTTGGAAGCAAAAAAAATCATTAATAGAGAAGTTGAGAATGAAATTAAAGCTAGTTATCAGCGTAAAATTGATGAACTTAATAAACAAGCTAATGAACTTGAAAAAGGATTATATAACAAATATTATTAAATTTAATTATTATGTCAGAGCAAAACAAACCAGTTGTTAAAAAATCGAATATTCTTGAATTACTGGAACAAGGAAAAACAAGAAAACAAATTTCTGAACATTATGACCTTACTATGGGTGATGTTAGAAAAATATTTCAACATCCTGATCTTAAAGGTAGAAAACCAAAATCTGCCCCAGGATTTATCTTTGAAGATGATATAGCAAACACAGAACCTCAACCAAAAAGTGAATCATTATTAGATATTAAATCAGATGATGAACCCACAGGAGAAGATAAATGGGAAAAAAATGTTGAAGATTTCAGAGATAACATGTAGTCTATAATACAAGACTAAAAACAAGTATTCAGTCAAGTTTTTTAAATATAAAATTATTTTAACGTTAGAATTATTTAAGAATTATGAGTAACGAAACTGTAGAAAAGATTGGGTTTGGATTTGTAAGTGATACAGATGAAAGCCTTAAAACAAAATCAGGAGGTAAATGTGGACTTAATCAACCTGTATTTCTCACAAAGTTTGAATTAAATGAGAATGCTGGTAAAGATGGTGCTGAACAAGATGCACTTGACATTAATGTTCAAGTAGTTGAAAGGGATATGATGATGAGAATCTATCCTACTGAAAAGGTTTATAATAAGGATAATGAAGAGATTACTGATAAATCTTCTGCTGAATATGCTTCAGCATACAACAAAGATTGGACTCAGAAAAATGCTCTTATTGTTCACATACTGAAATGTTTCAGAACAGAAGAAGAAATTGAAAAAGCTTTAACTGCTAAAATATCTTCTTTTAGCGAGTTTGTTAAAATTGTTACAAGTTTAGTACCTGATGATTTCAGTACTAAACCACTTGACGTATTTCTTGAATATCAATGGGAAATCAATACTGGTCAAGACAGAACTTTCTTGCAATTACCTAAGAATATGAAAGGTAGTTATTTCCTTATTCCAATGCACAAAGCAGAAGGAGAATGGGAAACTATAAATAATAGTGATGGTCTTCGTTATGTAGATAGTAAGACAGGAAAAGAACATCCTTTCACAAGAAGTGAGAATTACATGAGCAGTTATAAAGCAAATAAACAAGTTGAAGGAGAAGAGGAATCTTCAAATGCTCTTAAACAAGCTGCTGATACAGGTACTGCTAAGAAAGAGAAATGGTAATTAAAAGGATGTAGAAGGTATGGGATATGGATATATTTCTGACAAACAGGAAGAATTAGGTTATATAGATAAGGATAGTATTCTGAAGTATGTAACTGAAGAACAAATATTTAAGTTAGTATTTGGTTATTTACCTAAAGAAATGGAATATGTCAAATCTCCTTTTAGAATTGACAAAACACCAGGGTGTTGGTTTGAATACTTGGACAAAGGACTTATTTTTACAGATTTCACCTCAAACACTTTTATTGACTGTTTCGGTGCTATTCAAAAATATTTCAAGATTCCAAATTATTACCAAGCCCTACGTTTTGTCTATAATTATTTTGTGAAAGAAAAACAATTAAAACCTGTTGAAAGAAGTAAATCTATTTATTCTAAATCAGATAAAGATGTTTTTAAAATAAGGCCTTATGCTAGAAATTTTACTAATTATGATAAAAAGTTCTGGATGCCTTATGGTATAACAAGAGAACATCTTATGTCTGATGGAGTATTTCCTGTAAGAAGATTAGATTTATTTAATACTAAAAGTGGTGATTATAGTTATGATTTATCTGAACTTTGTTATGCTTATACAGAGTTCAATGATGGAAGAATAAAACTATATTATCCCAATAGTGCAAATCAACGTTTTATTACCAATTGTGTTAATAATGACATTGGTGCGTTAGATTCTTTACCTGTTTATGGAAGACAACTGATTATTACTAAATCTTACAAAGATTGTAGAGTAATAAGAAATCTTGGAAGAAATTCTATATGGCTTCAAAACGAAGGTATAATACCTAACAGAAGTTTAATGGAAAGCATTGTTAAAAGATTTGATAAAGTTGTTGTATTATATGATAATGATGAAACAGGTCAAAGACAGGCTATTAAAGTATCTCATTTTATAAATTCTATTATCCAAAATAAGTCAAGACCTTTATGGTTGCCTGAAATGTTATTAGATAACAATATAAGTGACCCTGCTGACTTAAAGGCAATCAAAGGTCTTGATTATCTTACTAATTTCTTTAATGATTACTTGTTGTGAATTCTATATCTAATATACATTCTTCATGGAGACCTATATTAGGTTTATTACAGTTAGAACCTTTGAGTACATTAAGAGATGAAATATTACCAAATTGTTCATATAATCCACTTAGAGATCAGATATTCAGAGTTTTTGAAAAACCTGTAACTGATATAAAAGTTGTTATACTTGAACAAAATCCTTACCCGAATCCAAAATATGCTTGCGGATATGCTTTTGCTGTACCACAAGATGTTGACAGAAAACCAAAATCATTGACTATAATTGAAAAAGAAGTCATTGATAGTGACCCTTCTAATGTGAATTCATCAGGTAATATTGATTTATTATCGTGGGTGGACCAAGGAGTGTTGTTATTAAATACAGCATTAACAATAGAAAGAGGTAAACCAGGTAGTCACGATGAATATTGGAAACACTTTATAGAAAGAGTAATAAAATTTATTGCTACAAATAATCCTTCTATATGGTTGTTATGGGGTAGGCATTCTCAAAAATTTCTTAGTAATATACCTAAACACTATTCTACTTTGAAGTATGATAGAGGTGTTATTGATCAAATACCTATTGACCCTACATTTAATTATGTAATGACTTCGTCACATCCTATGGTTGAAGTTTATAAAAGTAATAAGTTTTATGGATGTGATCACTTTTATAAAGTAAACAGAATTCTAAGTCAAAAAAGACTTCAAAAAATTAAATGGTAAAAAGAAAACTAATTTTTAATTTTATAAATATATATTTATTATGAGTAATTCAAGAACTATTACAATTTATGCCACAAAAGGAAAGAAAACCAATAAAATCGAAAGTAGTTCAACTACATGGGGTGAATTAAGACAAGAAGTAAGTGATGAAGGTTATGATGTAAATTCTCTATTAGCTACTGAATCAGTTAATAGAACTGATCTTAATCATAAAGATGCTAAAATTCCAGAATCTTCTTTCATTCTTTTCATGAGACCAAAGAAGACTAAATCTGGTATTGATGCAGATTCACTTTCTTATAGAGAGTGTAAAACTCTTATTAAAAACACAATCTTTTCTGATGGTAATCAAGCAAAAAATCATTTCTGTGATAACTATGAAAAGAATTATACTCACATGAGTACTTCTGATCTTAGAAATGCTATTAATGACTATTCTTTTAATCATTCAACTGTAGATATTGAGTCAGCAGAATTATCAGGAAATGAAATGGAAGAAGATGAAATAGAAGAAGATGTTATTGTTTCTGTTTCAGAAAAAGTTAATAAATGCATTAGTCTTTTAGAAAAAGTTTGTGAAATAACAGATGATGATGATATTTGCGAAAGAGTAGATGATTCTATATTAGAACTAAGAGGTTTAAAAGAAGATGTTGCTATTTGGGAAAACCAGAAAGTATTTCTGAAAGAAAAGAACAGGAAGAATTAGATAAAATGGCTGCTGATTTAGAAAGTGGAAGAATTTAATATACCTGTTTAAAATAACTAATAAAAACTCTTTGGATTAATTTCTAAAGAGTTTTTTAATTAATAAATAGATATATTATGTTACATTATTACAGTCCTTATAAAAATTATAGTCAAGATAATACAATACAGAAATTAATAAATTCTGTAAAACTTAGTGGATTAAGTAAATCTATATCACTTATAGAAAAACTTGTTAATTCTGATAAAATATTATTTAAAGATTATCGTGATAGTTATATAATCCCTAATAGTGAACAAAAAGAAGCTTATATTATTGCTATTAAAGAGATAATTCAATCATTAGACATTACTCATGGTGATAATTGGGATTTTGATTGGATATATAAAATAGATAAAATATGTTTAATACCTGTTATTCATTTTCCAAAATATACTATACAAAATTCAGGAGGTACTTCAAGACAATTAAAAGATACTTTTATTGGAATAGAATTTACATTTAAGTCTTATGATGATGAAAATAATGAGTTTAGATATAAATATTATCCAGAAAGACCTTGTGGTTTCCGTACTACATTAAAATCTGATGAAGCTACTAATGGTTATATACATAGTCATTTACCTCCATCAAGAGGTAGTACTGATTTAGTATTTAACAGATTTTGTATTGGAAATGCAGAATTAGAGCAATTAGGTATGGAAATGCAAACTTTAGAGGAAGCAGACCCACCAACACTTATGTTATATCTTATTTCTTTAAAAACATTGTTAGAATGGGAAAGTTTAGAAGGTGTTCCACACAAGTATATAGATAAAATTGTTCAAAACAATAATTCTATTAGATACAATAATGTATTATTTCAAACTGCTTATAGATATATTCGAGAAAATGATATTAAATATGATTTTTTTATAGACGAAAATGTTTATAAAGTAAGATATAATAAAAGACTTCATGATAGTATAAAGCAAAAATTTATTGATTCTGATGATGCAGAATTACAACGTATTCTTGTTAAAGAAGAACGTCATACTTATTCTTCTTATGAGAATATTATATCAAAAACAAATAAAAAAGTCCTTAATAATTACTATATATTTAATGGTAAGAAGTATTATATGACCATTGAACCAATTAGACAAGGAATTGAAGGACAACATATTAACGAATTCATAGTTTACCCAAAATTTATAAACGATGTCATACAAAAAGTACAATCAAGATTATTTGAAACCAGACTCAAAAATTATATCTCTTGATACAAAAATCAAGACTGTTATGCCTGATGATTTTCTTAACAAAGTTAAATTCCTTTGTAGAGAAATTTATGATGTAGAATGGTCAGGAATATTATTTTATTCTATTGAAGGTAGTATTAAAAATCCTGAAGAGTTGATTATTACCTTGAAAGATATTCTTCCAATGGATAAAGGTAGTAAGGCTTATACAGAGTATGAACTTGATGATAGGTTTGTAAACTTTATGATGGACAATCCTGATTATTTGAATTACGAAATAGGTCATATTCATAGTCATAATAGCATGAATGTTTTCTTTTCTGGTACAGATGATAGTGAACTTAGAGATAATTCACAAAATCATAGATTTTATTTATCATTAATTGTAAATAATTTCATGGACTTTAAAGCAAAAGTTGCTACAATTGGTCATGCTAAATCTTCTGAAAATATTAAATTGCCTTATATGGCAGAAGATGAGGATGGTGAATCTTATGAAGTTAAAGATGGTTCTTTCAAAGTAGATTCTAAAAAAATGTTTGTTTATGATTGTGAAATTATTTCCAAACAAGAACATATTAGTGTTTCTGAACAATTTATGACTGCTGTTAAGGGTTTGTTTAAAACAGAAAAGAAAAAGAGTAAAACGGTATCAGTATCTAATCAATTGAAAAAGAAAGGATTAGGTGATGAAAAGAAAGGATTTGACATAGCTAAAGATTTCGTAAAAGTCTATACAGAAAAAGATTTTCAAGATTTAGATGAAATGGAATTATTTACAATGGCTCTATTTAATCTTTCAAATGACCCTAAGAAAGAAGACGAGTTAGATACTGTGTTTGAAATGTTACATGAATTTGATATAACAGCACATGAATTAGCAAAATCAACTATTCATGTATATGTTGAAATATATGCTGAATTCTTTCCTGATAAAGATGAGAAAGAATTTATTAAAGATGGATATGCTGTAATTGAGCATATTGAACAATATGAAGAAATATTTCCAATACTCACAATGAGCAAGGATGCTATTTCTCAAATGCTTAAACAATATGAAAAACAATTAGAAAATTATGAGAACAGAGTCACAATCTAATAGATTTAAAGATGCTTCTTGGTTTCCTCAAGAAGAAGAAATGGTAATAGTAGGAGGTTCTGGTGGAATTGGTAGCTGGCTTTCGTTATTCTTAACAAGAGCAGGTTTTATGCCTACAGTTTACGACTTTGATATTGTTGAAGAACATAATCTTGGTGGTCAGTTATTTAGAAATACTGATATAAACAGAAGTAAAGTAGGTGCTTTATCAATGATTATAAATGAGTTTACAGGAGATCAAATAAATGTAATTAATCATGCTTTTAAAATAGATTCTCCTACACATCATTTCATGTTTTCTGCTTTTGATAATATGGATGCAAGAAAAACTATGTTTGATGTTTGGAAAAGATCAATAGAAAATTGTTCTGTAACACCTTTATTCATTGATGGTAGATTAGAAGCTGAACAGTTACAAATATTTTGTGTTACCCCTGAAACGATAGATGAGTATGAACAAAATCATTTATTTGATGATTCTGAGGTAGAAGATACTCCCTGTACAATGAGACAGACAACTCATACTGCTGCTATGATAGCAACACACATGACATCTTTGTTTACTAATCATATAGCCAATATATATCAAAGAGAAAAAATAAGGGTAGTTCCGTTTTATTACGAACATTTTATCCCTGGTGTATTTACTAATCTAACAAATTAAGATATGAATGATTATAGCTTATTAGATTTTAGTAATATTATGTTACATTGTTTAGCTAATAGTAATCATAAAGATGAAAGTGTAGTAGGTTCAAATATTACTTCAAAATATATTCCTGTTTATACTTTTAAAACTAGAAATTATTTCGATGAAGATAATCATAAAGGAATTTATTTTTATCATAAACCTGATACATCAGTATATTATCGTGAACTTGTTTCTTATGATGAACTTTTAAATCAAATTATAAAACCAAAAGGATTTACTTTTGGTCAATATGTGTTTAAATCAGGTATTGATAAAAATCTTCGTGTAAAAATAATTGTTTCTCAAGGTTTTGTGTTGTCAGAAGAAGGTAAAGTGCTTATGATAGCTACTACAAATAGTTATGATAAACGTCCTGAAAAAGAAGATATTGACATATTTGTTGCAAACGAGTTCTCATCAGATACTACTTATAAAAATGTTTATAAGAAAATAGATAATGAAATAATTCAGCAACATAAAGAAAATGGTTATTCTATTCATTACATGGACAGCAGTAAGATTGAGGGTTTAATTTATAATGCTATACCACCTATTGAGATGAATAAATTAAGTGATTTGAACGATATTCAAGATGAATTAAATTCACAAATACATGAATATTATTCTATAAAAGATTGTCAAGGTGTTGATCAGAAAACTAAGTCACCACTTAAATATGGTTATACTTGGAAAAATATTGATTTAATACCTATTACAGGTGAGTATGAAGAAGCTCAAAAAATACTTTACGCATTAATGTGTTCAGTTAAGATTTTCAGTATATTTAATACACATATTCCCTATATACGATCTTATTCATTTGATGATTTTTTACATTCTTTAAATGATAACTTGATAAATATTGGTAATAGTATTGAATCTGAAAATGTTGTAACTTTAAATAATCATACTATATGTAAATTTATTTATAATTTAACAAGTGGTACTTTACAGGTTTATATAAATGAACATGAAAGTATTTTCAAATTTGTTTGTCGTTATTATAATAATTATGAAAAATTAGTTGAAAAATTTAGCCATAGTGTGACAGAAAGTATTAAATTTGATATTGAACCTGTTTCCAATGAAGTGGAAGTTGATTCAAATGATAATCTTCCTTTTTAATTAAAAAACAATATAATGGCTAAACCTAAAAATACTGTAAAAGGACATAGCGCAGAAAGAGAATATTCCCAGGCTTTTAAGAAGCTTGGATTTTCTTTTTGTAAAACTTCAAGATACGGTAGCAGACAGCATGATGATGCAGGCATAGATTTAATAAATTTACCTTTTAATGTCCAGATTAAAGCTGGTTATGAAAGAGGATTAAATATTAAAAATGTTTTAAATTATGTTAAAGAACAAGTAGATAAACTATTTCCACCTAAAGATATTGTACATAAACAACCTACTATAGTTATTCATAAGAAAGATTGTGGTAGAGGTAAAAAGAGGACAGAATGTGATGATTTAGTTTATATGAGTTTTAAAGATTTTATAAAAGTAATTGAAAAAGTAGAAAAATGGGATTAATAATAACTCCTCAAAAGAGTATTGAGGAATATTTTGAAAGAAATGATTTAAGTAAATCATTAATGACAGCTCTATTAAAAAATGCAGGTGAATTTGTAAAACGTAGAGATACAGAATTTGTCAGAACAAATGCTATGATTATAGGTTCTGCTGTTGATACTATATTAACAGGAGAAAAAGGTCAATTTGAAAAAGAGTATTATATATCTGAAATTGAAAAGAAACCTTCACCTGCTGAAATGAGAATTATAGAAACAGTATTCTATATGGTTCTTGATGAAGTTAAAGAAGGTGAGAGTATAATGAATAATATTCATGAACTTAGTTTTTATGAAGAGTTTATTCTTGCTGCTTGTATTGAGCTTGATTGGAATGCAAAACATAAAGATGAAACTAAAATAAAAAACATCATAAAAGTTGGTGCTATTTATTTTGAAGATTTGAAAAAATCTTATGGTAAAACTATTATATCAGTAGAAGATAAAATGACTATTGATTCTATAGTAATGAGTCTTGCTACAAATCCAACTACAAGTTCTTTCTTTAATAGAGATGCTTATAAACAAGATAATGAAATAGATATTTATTATCAATTACCAATATATTTTAATTATAGAGATATTGATTGTAAATCATTATTAGATATAGTTATTGTATTTAAAGACAGTAGTGGTGAGATACAAAGAGTGATACCTATTGATTTAAAAACAATGGAAGGTGATACTTTACATTTCATACATAAGCTTAAAATGTTTAGATATGATATTCAAGCATCTTGGTACACTCTTGCTTTATCAAAATATTTTGATGTTAGTAAAGATGTAATTGAGAATTTTGGTTTTATTGTAGAATCTACTACATTATCTGGAAGACCTCTTCACTTCAACTGTACTGATGAATTACTTTCAATTGGTAAAAGTGGTAGAGAAGAATTAACTATTCATGGTTATCTTATTCAAAAGAAGATTAAAGGCTATGATGATCTAATTGATGATTTTATATGGCACGAAAAAAATGGATGGGAACAAGAAAAAGTAGTTGCTGAATCCAGTGGAGTTTTAGAACTTGGGTGGAATGGAATTATTGAAAAGAATGAATCAGAATATAAGATTACAACACTATAATGTAAATAAAAGTTGGAAATATTTACTTCCTATGTTAAAAACATACGGAAGCACATTTACAAGAAAATTTGAAAACTTATTTAAATTAGGTGCTGGATTTCAAGACCAATATTATAAGCAAATAGATAAAAGGGCAATATTTATATTAGTAGATAAAATGTATATTCCTAAACTATATAATAATACTATTGTATGGTTAAGGAATCAACATTTTTATATTGATGATTATCCTTTTGATGATATTCTTAATGGTAGAAAACAAATGATAGTTATTATAATACCTGAAGAATTCAATAATGCTTATGATAATTTCTTATTTGGTAAATATTCTCAAATGTTTGATTCTTCACAAATAAAACTTTTATTCAATAATGAGAAAGATGATAAATCAAGTAGAGCATCTGCTTATCATGTATTGAATAGAACAAAAAAAGGTTATAATAGATTTATTAAATGTGTTAAAGAATCATTTGATACTACTATAGTAAAAAAAGATCTTGTAGGAATGGAACTGGATTTCCCCCCTGAAAAACATAAAGAAGTTTTTAATTTTGAATATGAAATAATTAATCATTAAATATAAATAAATGAAAATAATAGATTATCAAAAACAAGCAAAAAGGACATTTGTTAACTTAGATAGTAAAGCAAAAAATGATTTACACATGGCTTCTGGTATCCTTACTGAAATTGGTGAAATTCAAGATATTTTTAAAAAAAAACTTGCTTACAATAAAGAGATAGATTTAGTAAATCTTGGTGAAGAAGCAGCAGATGTAGCTTGGTATCTTGTAAACAAAGCTTTTTTAGTTAATATTGAACTTGAAGAGTTTACTATTGAAGAAGCAAATAAAATGATTAAACCTCAAACTGATGGTGAAATGTTTAAAGATATGAATGATGATGAACGTGACCTTAGTTTCTGTATGTCATTATGCTTACATCTTTCTGCATCATTAATAGAACCAAAAGCAGGGTTAGAAGACCCACAAGCTGCTCTTATTGCACTTGCTGTAATTTGTGACACTTATGGAATTGATTTCTTCGAGCAACTTGATAAGAATATCAATAAACTTAAAGTAAGATTTCCTGATAAATTTGATGAAAATCTTGCTATTAACAGGAATACAGATGAAGAAAGAAAAGAACTTGAAAAATAATTATTGCTGAGTTTTTAGTTAAGAATAGGGTAATCTATATTCAGATTATCCTATTTCTTTTTAACCTTAATATTAATTTTAAATAATACACATTATGAATCTTATTAAACAAATTAACAACGAAGTAAATTCTTTAAATGAAGAAACAGAAAAGTTTTATGGTAAAAAGAATAAAGCTGCTGGTGCAAGAGTAAGGAAACATGCTATGAATATCAAACATCTTGTTTCTGAGCTTCGTAAAGATGTAACAGAAGTAAAAAATTCATTTTAATTAAGATTATAGGAAAGTTGTTTTATACAGCTTTCTTATTTTTTTACAATACAATAAATTACGAATATTTAAAATATTATAAAATGATAGACGAAATAAAGAAAGAAATAATTGAAGATAAAAGATTACGTAAAGAAATTGATGATAAAATTCAGGATGTAAAGACCCTTCAAATACTAAAATAGAACCTACAACAGATAATCTAAAATTATGAGCAATTTAATTGGAATTAGTGGAAAAATTAGATCAGGAAAAGATACTATAGGTAAAATTATACAAATCATTACTAATTATCCTAAAATAACTACTAAAAGAATAGTTGAAAATCTTGATAAAGAGACTTCTAATAATAAATATAAAATTAAGAAATTTGCAGATGCACTTAAAGATTGTGTATGTATTATTATTGGATGTACTAGATTAGATTTAGAAAATCAAGAATTTAAAAATAAGACTATGGAAGAACTGTATAAAGATGGTATAATTACTAAAGATTTTTATGAATCTTTATCTGATTAAGATGTATT
>JGI1221J11331_1000417_pt1 | contig 14040 bp, 8 predicted proteins | sample LakVidmifraction_4_FD_11331 | JGI IMG/M metagenome (IMG submission 11331) | reverse complement strand
GCACCCTTAATAACACCTTTTCGGGAATTCTATTAAGTTTTTTACCAGAACTTCAAATTGGCGATTGGATAGAAACTAATTCCTACACAGGCGCGGTAATCGAAATTAATCTTAGGAATATTGTTAATCAAGAACCTCGGGGCAAGCCCACGAGGTATGAATTGGAGAATACTTTTGATAAGCATGGAATTAACATCCCCTTCCCTATTCGTACTATCGATTTTTCCAATACCCTTAAAAGGGATAATAAAAGTTTGCAGTAGCAGTTGGCAGTACTCACGAAGGAATTCAGCTTGCTGAAGAAAGGGGTGGTTGTGAGTTGTGATTTCAAAAAACCCCTCCGTCTTTTCCGCCGAAAAAGCGGGAAATCCACCTCCCCTTGAAAAAAAGGGAGGAGCTTTTGAGTATTCGTTTTTGAGAAATTTAGATGCTGAAATAATTTCAGGAAAACTGAAGGGATAATAAAAGTTGGCAGTCGCAGTTGGCAGTAATCAATACTAAATTTAGCTTGCTGAAGAAAGGGGTGGTTCTGAGTTCTCAGTTATGAGTTCTCAGTTGTGAGTTGTGAGTTGTGAGTTCTCGGTTTTCAAAAAACCTCTCCGTTTGATGGTTTAAAATTCAAACCCAAATCCGAAAGAAAACCTATAACCTTCGCTGCCTTTAAACAGGTTAAATGTGCCATTCACTGCCTGGGCGCTATTTACCCAAAAACCAATTCCGTAGCTATCATGCCATTTATTGCTGTCTTCAAAATCATTCCATACCCGGCCGAGATCGTAACCGGCAAAGACACCAATTTGAAGTGGAAGGAATTTAGTTGTAAACTGGTCAAATCCATATCTTAAATCTGCGCCGGTTGCAAAGGCCGACTTTCCGGTAAACCGCTGTAATCGATATCCTCTAAGACCTGTGTTTCCTCCCAGCTCTGCGGCTTGATAAAACTCATAGCCATCTCCCATATTTAAATGCGCCTGTACTTTCGTTTTTAAAACCAATTTCCTATTAGTAGTTAACGCATTATAAAAGCCAAGATAAGGTTTAAAATAGGCGTACGTCTGGCTGGCTTCTGTGGTATTCATTTGCCCTCCCAGGTTTAATTCAAATTTCATTCCCCGACTGGGATTCAGCGTATTGTCATAACTTTCGTATCGGTATAAAGCGTCAAGTCCGGCGAAGTATTTCCGATCGAAGAAATCGGGATCCTGGGTTTCAAAATTTTCGGTGATAAACCTATTTCCAGTTGCTTCCACCTCATTACCTTCAAAACTCGCAGTATATCTAAACAAACTACCAAAAGGCGTTTTATTTTCAAATCCGGCTTTAACCCCAAAGCGACTAATTTTNACCCGGTTATAATCATAATCGAGTTGGTCATCAAAGTTNTGNGTTTCATTTCCGAAGCCAAAAAAGTTTCTCGCAAAATTAGGNCTGGTGTAATTCGCACCCACTTTAAGATTGTATTCGCCCAGAATATGAGCAAATTCCCCTTCNTAATATAAATCGAAACCCTGGGTGGCAAAATAATAGCCNCCGCCAAAAGTGTGTTGTGCNGTAAAAGGATTACGTTTAAAGGCATTAANGGTAGCCACCATTTCNAGACCTATTTTAAAGCCATCATCTGGATTATACCCAAATGCCGGAATTATTGTTCCCGTTCTAAAGTTCTTCTTATCCTTATCGTACGTATTTATTTCATAATCGTCTGTAAACCTAAATTTGGCATTTCCCGCTTCTTTAATTGTATTGGGTTTAGATTTATGATCGTAAATTTTTACATGCTTTCCATTTTTTATCTTATAGATGTCGTTGTTTTGGCCTCCTATAATTCGCATAGAAATATAATTATCGCCCGTGCCTTCTATCGTAATTTCATCATCGTCATCTAAAGCATATATCCAAATTTCTTTAGTTTCATTTTTATTATAGATTTTATCGCTTAAAACATCGGCACGTTCCCCACCTTTGTTCCGGCTAATTTTCACCCGGGTTTTTCCAGGTTTCATTCGGGTAACATCCACAAAATCGTCTTTATCGGTTCCAGTAATAATAGCCAAATCGGCCATATAATCGTAATAGCGCATCGCTATATTTACAATATTATCCCTTCTTGCTTTTACTTTTTCAATGAGGCCTTTAGTAGTTTTATTATAAGTTTCTTTTGGAAGTTTGGCAAAAGCCTTTTCAATAATCTCGTCGGTAATATGCTGCTCAATATATTCAGCCTGTGCTTTCCAGGTTTCCTTACCTACATTTTGAAGCAAGGAACGATCCAGCCCGGTTGCCGAAATATTAAACCATTCTATATCATTAATATCTTCTCCATAAACCGCAAATTGCGACGCAAAACCGGTTAATGCTCTTAGGGTACCGAAGAAAGCACCATCAAAATTTGAAAAAACCTGGTCCCGATCGCGCGGAACTGGCTCAAATCTGCGATTTCCTTCTTCATCTTCAATCTCTGCCCAACGCCATTGGTCCTGATGCCGGTCCCAGTCGCCAATAAGCATATCGAAAATTCTGGCTTTTACGTAAGCGGACTCATCTAAAGAGTATTTTTCATCCCTGCGAAGTCTATCGAACATGCCCGCGGTACTTTGAATATCGTGATTTGGGGCACCAAAAGTTTCTGCCCCCAGCCAATGGTCTTCTGGCCGTTCCTCTATCATATAAATCGCATCGCCGCGTTCTTCATTATATTTCCCTAATTTAAGCTGTTTAGGTAAGTAATAAATTTCGGGATTAGTGTGATAAACCCCTATAGCATCTGCCATTATAGGAATAGCGAGAAAGGCATAAGGGTGTGCCGCCGTATAAAAATCTTTAATAACATCTTCGGCAAATGTATTTTTCAATTGTTGCTCAATGGGTGTGTTTTTAAAAGCTACTGTTTGTAAAAATTGTACCGCGTTCTTTTTAATGCGTCTAAAATTATATTCCCTGCCAATGCTATCTTTCACCCTAATGGAAATAGTTTGATGTCCACCACCGGCTCGCATAGGGGTTAAACCACCATATAACGTATCTAAGTCGGCCACTTTAAGTTGTATATCTGTGCCATATAATTCCCGGTAACGCTCTCCCCATACTGTGCTATGCACTACTCCTTTTTCCGTTTCGTCTTTGGGGTAAACCGAAGTAGTTACTGTTTTATCAAATTCCTTCGGAAAATCGGAAACATCATATTCTTCTGGTGCCGCAAAAACTTCTTTCTGATACAATAATTTTGGTTTATTATTTTCATTTCCGTAGAAACTCACCCAGGAGGAACCGTCTTTAAAGACATCATAAACGGCAAATCCCTGATTGGGATAAGCAAAAAGGCCATCGTTACTCAAGTTTACATAAGAAGCTTTTGAAGCGGACCCAGAAACGATTTGTTTAATTTTTCCGTGCTCTATATATTGCAAAGAATGTTCGTGCCCACTTACAAAGATAAGTCGGTCAGATTTTTGCGCCAGCGTTTCCAGGCGGGTTACAAAAGATTTGTAACGCTTATTTTGTTTATCTGTAATAGACACTCCGCCGGTTGTTCTTATCAAAGTAGCCAGAGAGCCAAGAATGGGCAACGGAATATTCTTTTGGGATGGATCAATGTGAAGGCTCAGATTATACTGTCCGCCGTGCACCCCATTGGTAAATAAGGGATGATGCAAAGCAAAAACAATGGTTTTATTCTGGCTCTTCTTTAATTCGGTTTCTATTTCTATCAATAAAGCTTCACGGGTTTTAATTTCGGCACAATCATCATTTATTGTTGGGCTGTTGTCCCAATCTTCCAGATACCACTGCGAATCTACTATGATAAGGGTTATTTCATCTCCTACATCCCTAATTTCGAGTCCGCATCCGGTTTTGGGACTCCAAATAAGCTCTTCTCCAAATTGCTTTTTCAGGTATTTTTCTTCCCTTTCCAGGCCGTCAAGACGCCCATTGTACCAGTCGTGGTTTCCGGGGATAAAAACCACTTTTCCGTCGTAATCTTCTATCGCAGCAAGTTGCGCGTCTATACGGTATTCTGCCTTTTCCCTATTAGAATCCTCTTTTTTGGGCATGCCAGCGGGATAAATATTATCGCCAAGAAAAATAGTATAATTGTCTGTGTGTTCTACAGAGTCCAGAAAACTTTTAAAAGCGATAAGTCCTTTAGAGCTGCTGCCTATAGAAGAATTCCCGGCGTCTCCCAATAAATAAAAAGTTTTTTCAATCTCCTTATTTTTAGGGTAATTAAAATTGGTAGTAGGTTCTCCCTCCCGGTATTTTGGATCTGTAGAAACGCAAGAAAAAATCACTAACAGGACTGTTAGTGAACTGAAGAAGTTAGTTTTTTTCATAAAAGTTATTGAACATTTTTTGTACTTTGGCAAAACAAAACAATCATAATTGCATATGAATAATCTCATNGGGAAAGCAGATGAATTTGTATTACAGCTTTTTAAAGAAAAANTATCAAACACCTACATATACCACAATTTTAAGCATACACAGCGTGTTGTTAAAAGTACTAAAGAATTAATTGCCAAATCTGAAATTAATGTTAAACAAGAAGAGGCTTTAGTACTCGCAGCGTGGTTTCACGATACCGGTTACACCAAAACTTTTAACGGGCACGAAGAAGAAAGCGTCAAAATTGCTTCAGCTTTTCTCAAAGAACAACATGCAACTCCAGAACTTATTGAGGAGATTTCGAAGAATATAAGGGCCACCAAATTTGATAGAGAACCCGAAGACCTTTCCGAAGAAATTNTAAAGGATGCTGATTCTTCTCATTTTGCCANGGAATATTTTAGACAGACCAGCGAATTATTAAGACAGGAATTGGAACTGCATAATATTAAAAATTTTACGGCGACAGAATGGATTCAGGAGAATATAAGAGTACTCACTGAAAAACATCAATTTTATACCAGACCAGCCATTGAAGAATGGGGGGATAAAAAAGAAGAAAATCTTCTCGCACTTATTGAAGATAAAAACAAGCAACAAAAGAAGTTACAAAAGGAAGAGGCCAAAGCGCGCATGAAAGCGCAATATAAAAATGACAACCCAGAGCGGAGCATACAAACCCTTTTTAGGATTACCCTTAGAAACCATATAAAATTAAGTGATATTGCCGATACCAAGGCCAATATTTTACTTTCGGTAAATGCGATAATTATTTCTCTCGCCCTGGCCAATATGATCCCAAAACTGGATGCCGCCAGTAACAAACATTTGTTAATCCCTACCTTAATTCTTATACTCTTTAGTGTCGCCTCCATAATCCTTTCTATACTTTCTACAAGGCCGCAAGTGACCAGTGGAGAGTTTACTAAGGACCAGGTGAAAAACCGGGAAGTGAACCTTCTATTCTTTGGAAATAGCCATAAAATGGCTTTCGACGATTTTAAATGGGGCATAAAAGAAATCTTAAAAGACAAAGATTACGTTTACGAATCGCTGATGCTGGATTTACACCTGCTGGGAAAAGTCTTGCATAGAAAATATAAAATATTAAGGATTACCTACACCGTTTTTATGATAGGAATCATTATCTCGGTTGTCGCCTTTGTGTTGGCATTTTACCTAATGTAACGTTAAGCCTATTTTAGCCGCCCCAAGCCTCGTTCTTTTTTTCCAGTTCTTCGTTAAAAAATGATTCCGTAGCTATGGCTATGCAATTATTTTTTGTCTTGAATTGACAAAAAATAACCGCGACTTAACCGACACAACAGACCTAACACAACACTAATGTAATTCTAATTCTTCCATAAGGTTCTCGTAGGTAATGCTTCTATCGGGCTCATTACCATCTGGGGTGTAGAGCACATTCACCCTAATAGCTTTGAGCCCTACCACGCCCTGTACGTCTTCCAACTCCACCAACTCTATATCTTCGCCCAAATATTTCTTGGTTTGCAGGTATTTTATATATCTTAAATATTCGCGTTCATCGGAACGTTGACTGTAAACAATTGCAATTTTTCCTTTTTGCGTAACACGCTCTTCTGTACCTTTTATGTAAGATTTATCTATTCTTTTCTTAATAATCTCATAACGTGCGTTGTAAGTACCGTCAACATCAAATTTTTTCTCGTCCATTCGATATCTTATAGACATGGTAGAATTATAAACCAAAATTAAAGAAGCGGCATCCAGCTTTATAGGGGTGGTTTGCTGTAGTTGGTAAAACCTGTTCTCCATTTCGCACATGGTGCTTAATTGCCATAATCTTAAGTTGTATAGATAAACTTTATTGAAGGGTCTGTCTTTTACCATTGCGGCTCCAATATAAATATTGTGATCTACGCCGTCGGTTTTATACCTTTCAAAGTAATGCGGATAAATATTTTGAGCTTCTACCTGTCTTCGGTCCAGGAAACGGGACATCGTTCTGTTTATTTGCTGAACTGTTTTATCGTAATCTTTGCGGTGATTATAAATAATTCCCGTTTCAGGATTTAATTTTTGCTGATATTTCTCCACCAGTTTATTGAGCTCTGAAGATTGTTTTTTTAGATGATTCATAATGGGGTTTACTTCTTTCTGAAGCAAATTAAACACCTTCTGCTCACTGGAAGCATTCAGGCTATTTTCCAGATCTTCCATAAAATCTAAAATCCTAAATTTCACCTGTTCATAAATAGGAATTTTTTCTTCCTCGTAAGCTTTGTTTATTATCGTCTGTATCTCGTTTAGCTGATTTAAAAGATCTTTCTTTATCGCATCATTCCGTGAATCTGAAGATGCTACTACGTCTATCTGTCCATAAAGCGGATAGATATCCTTAAAAACAATATCTTTAAAAGAAGCCAAACCATCGTGATCGTAATCCCTAATAAATTTTTTCGCTTCTTTTTCAAAAACCCACAATACACTGGGGTGAATAGAGGTGCATTCACTTTGAATCACCGCTTTTACCCTGTTTTCAAAATCGGTGCGATTTCGGTCTATCGCAGTCGCTATATACGGTAAAATTTCATCCAGTTTAATGGAATTGATACTATTTAATTCGTTCTTATTTTTCGCTACCAGCTCAAGTATTCCCAGCAAATTATTATTTTTAATTACCGGTGCGAGAATACAGCTTTTCACCTCGCTTTGCTTAAGGCGTTTGGAGAGTAAATTATGCTGTGTTTTTTTAGCATATTCATCTACATTGGCAATACTAAAAAAGGTATGTTTTTCGAAAATATTGGCAAAGCCTTTTTTACAAATTCCAGCTTCGCACTTACTTACCAGTTCTTCATTTAGAATAAAGCTGTTGGCATCCCCGTTTTCCATTTTTTCAAAAACCTGATCTTGCGAATTGTAAACCGTAAATCCCACTCTCAGGTTTGGAACTTTATAAATAGACCTAAAAATTTCCTCCAATTTTAAAAGTTCGTCGTTTTCTGAACTCTGTTCAAAAAGCAGGGTGGTTTTTAATTCAGAGATCGCATCGTCTATAGTGACATCGGTAAGATTTATTATGGTAAAGCCTTTAAAAATCCAACTTTTCGGCGGAAATTTCTTTTTCCATAAATCAATATCCTCTACATTTTGAAGCAATTCATCTACATCTTCATCGGTGATTTTCTTAGCTTTATCTGTAGGAAATATTTCTACAAAATCTCCATTTATAGCTACCCGATAATGCTGATTTATACCTTGATCATTGGGGATATCATAATATAGAGGCCTGGAAGCATCAATCTTATACCCGTAATAATCGTTTAAAATATTAATACAGGCCTGAATATAATGCATGTTTTCATCCAGATTGCGCATTTTTAGCTCAAAATCATCTGGGGTCTTCTCCATAATTCTCTTTAAGCGCGAAGACCGGTTAAAAAGAAAGTTATGAAATGGAATGGAAGCCGCTTTTATTTCGTTGTTGGACAACACACTGGGAAAAAGGTCGTCCAATAAAATTCTAATGGGCTCCTTATATTTTTTAAGTTCCTCCAAATCTTCAATCCCGTCGGTAATGGCAGGATATGATTTAATATGTTTCAAAATACTCTTTATATATTCCCGGGCAACCTCATTATCTTCCGCTTCGAGTTGTTTTTTATATTGGTACACAACTTTATAGAAACTAATTTTTATATTAAAAGGGAAATCTTCAATTTGTTCTTTCATAAATAAGCAATCTGTGTTAAAATTACATATTCTNTGTGGCCTACAAATGCATCNGGTTTAAATTAACAATCTTTTANNNANTNNCGNNACAGATGCTTATTTTTGCCGTTAAACAAAAAATATTATGCGTAAAATAGTAGTCATGCTAGTTGTGGTAACAGCATTTATGTCCTGCCAGGAAGATAAAGGATATTTTATTTCTGGTAATGCTCCAGGCTTAGAGAATGGAAAAAAAGTGTACGTTTCTGAAATAGATGACTCTAGCAATAGACCGGCTATTGTAGATTCTACCACTATTAAGGACGAAAGTTTTGAGCTGGATCTAGAAGACACCAAAGAGTCTAATCTAAGCTTTCTCGAATTTGAAGGTGCCCAGGGAAATATCATTTTTATTTCAGAAAATGAAAATATTAAATTTAAAGTACATAAAGATAGCCTTAGATCTTCTAAAGTTACCGGTGGGAAAGAAAACCGTTTGCTTTATAAGTATTTAGATCACCTGCAAGGTATTAATGAGAAAGTGATGAAAGGTCGCGGCGAAATGCGAGCTGCCTCTCAAGCAAAAGATAGTATTAAGTTTACTACTTTAAAAGATACAGAAAAAGAAATACTGGACAACGATAAGGTATTTAAGAAGAAAATTGTAAAAGAAAATCCAGATTCTTTTGTAGCGGTAATGATAATAAGCGATATGCTTAGAATGAAATCTTACCCCGTGAACGAAATCAAGGAAATGTTTGAAAACCTTTCTGAAGACGTTAGGAATACAGGACTTGGAAAACAAATTGCCGAAGCTTTAAATAAAGCAGGAAAAGTAGCAGTGGGAAGTAAAGCGCCAGCTTTTAGCGCGCCAACCCCAAACGGCGAAGAACTTGCTTTAAAAGATGCTATGGGAAAAGTTACCATCATAGACTTTTGGGCTGCTTGGTGTAAACCCTGCCGCGTAGAAAATCCTAACCTGGTTAAAACTTACAACAAATATAAAGATGATGGCTTAAGTATTATAGGCGTTTCTTTAGATCGCCCGGGGCAAAAGGATAAATGGTTAAAGGCTATTGCAGATGATGGTTTACCCTGGCATCAGGTTTCCAACCTGGAATTTTGGCAAGACCCTGTTGCTCAATTATACGGAATAAAAGCAATTCCTGCCGCGTTTATTTTGAANGAAAATGGCACTATTGTGGCCCGCAATCTAAGAGGAGATGCCTTAGATAACAAGATTGGAGAGTTGCTGAATAAATAAGATTCTGAACTTTATTTATTATTGTCTAAAGTTGAAAGATCGTCCCGATAAATCCCGATAACTATCGGGACGGGACTGAAAGAGACAAGAACAAAGTTTTGAAGATAACTAATGGATAAACATGATAAGTTTTGAATTTTCATTATATCGGAGTACTCATCAAAAACAAGCCTTAGAATATCTCGTTAGCTTCTAATCATGAACAATACACGATACCCGACATTAGAGGAAATGTAAAATTTTTACACATTATTGTCCAGTTAAAGAATCAAGACCCCCAGCCTTCGGGGCTGCAAGAAACAAGAAACAGGACTAAATAATAACTAACTAAAAACCTGATGTTTTCTTGAATATTAATTACGGAATAAACCTTTCTTTGAAAGGAATTGTAGCTATTGGAATAGTTTTTACCGGACAACAATGATTTTTATACTCATTTAATGCATTTTAATCCACAAAAAAAGCGCCAGATTTGGCGCTTTTTTTATAGATACTGTCTCAGTTTTATTGCATCAATAATTGGAAAGCGACATTTACTTGTACATTGATTTCCATTTCGCCCGGCGCAATAGTTTGTTTATTTCCAGAACTATCGCTTGCTTTCATTTCCATCGCGCGATATACAGGTTGGTGATTATTATTCTGGCCCTCGCTTATCATATAAGCTTTGCCTACTTTTTGATCTAATGGGGCCGCTAAAGCTTCGGCCTTAGATTTGGCATTTAAAACCGCTTTTCTTCTAGCTTCAGCTTTATGTTTTTCAATTTCTGAAGACTCAAATTCTACCCCATTAATTCCATTTAATCCATTTTCCAGCAAGCCTTTCATAATCATTTCATACTTACCAATATCTTCCAGGCTAATAGAAATAGCTTGATTAGCTACATAAGTATAAGTTTTATCTTTATAATTATAACGTTTATTCAAATTGATATAATTTGTATTAATATTTTTCTCGGCTATTCCTTCAGCTTTCAAAAATTCAATGATATTATTAACTACCTCATCATTTTGTTCCTTCACGGATGCTGCGCTTGAGCCTTCGTGTTCAATTTGAGATTTAATAGTTACTTTATCTGGAGTTACCTTTACATTCCCTTCACCGGTAACGTGAATACCGGGATTAGCGGTTTCAGACTGTGCCTGCGTTCCCATGCCGGTAATTACCGCCATCACTAAGATTATCTTTTTCATAAATTTTATTTTAAAGTTTAATGGAGCTCATTATAAACAAGAAAGATACCAAACTACAGTTTTCCCATTTTTTGAAGTACAAATAGAACTACAATAGGTAATGCCAGTAAAATCACCATTAATAAATGCTGCTCAAAAACCCAGGGAGCCAAAACCAAGGTAAGTAAATAGCCGCCTACCGCGCCGCCGAAATGAGCGTCGTGACCAATATTCCCTACCTGGCGTTTCATTCCATAAATGGTATAAAACAGGTAACCAATTCCAAAAAGATAAGCCGGTATCGGGATTATAAAAAATAAACCAAGCATCATATCTGGACGCAATAAAATTGCGGAATACAACACCCCCATTACCGCACCACTAGCTCCTACTGCGGTATAATGAGCATCCTTTTTATGAAAAAAGTAAGAAAGTAAATTTCCTAAGATAAGACTCGCTAAATAAACCAAGACAAAACCAGTGTTTCCCAAAAAGTAAATCACCGAATTGGCAAAGAAATAAAGGGTAAGCATATTTACAAAAAGGTGGGTAGTGTTTACATGCAAAAATCCGGAAGTGAAAATTTGATATTTGGCTCCGCGGTTTATGTCTGCGATATTAAATTTATATTTCTGAAAAAAGGACTCATCGTTAAATCCTTTTAAAGAAACCAAGATATTTATACCAATAATTATAAGGGTTACCACATTCAATTCTCCCATAGTTGCTTCAATTTAGTGCCAAATATACCATATATTTGCCGAAAATTATTTTATGCAGGCTGTAGTTTTTTGGTTCATTTATCCGCTGCTTTGGCTAATTTCTATTCTTCCGTTTTGGCTTTTTTATCGGGTTTCAGATGTGGTTTATTTTATAGTTTATCACGTTATAGGTTATCGAAAAAAAACAGTGACTAACAATCTAAAACTTGTTTTTCCAGAAAAATCTTCCGAAGAAATTATTACGATTCGTAAAAAGTTCTATGCCCATATGTGCGATATGTTTTTGGAGATGGTAAAAAGTATTTCTATTTCTGAAGAGGAACTCAAGAAACGCTTTGTCTATACTAATATTGAAGAAATAAGGCGCATAGAAAAACTGGATAAAAGTATTATGCTTATGTGCGGGCATTATGCCAGTTTCGAATGGCTTTTTGCCCTTCAACTTCACGGACTTAAACACAGCGCTTTTGGGATTTATAAAAAAATTAGAAATCCGGGTTTTGATAAATTGATTAATGATATTAGAAAACGATTTGGCGCTGAACTAATTCAAAATTCTAAAGCCAATATGCGCATGGCGCGCAACGAAAAAGAAGGTTTGCGCGGCGCTTATGCCATGATAGCCGACCAGTCTCCAAAAACAGCCAGCTATAAATTCTGGACCGATTTTATGGGTAAAAAAGTACCGTTTTACACGGGTTCAGAAAGGATAGCCAAAGAATTTGATATGGTGACACTTTACCTGCACGTAGAAAAAGAAAAAAGAGGCCATTATAAGGCCTCTTTAATTAATATTTCTGATAATCCTGCTGAAACTGAAAACAATCAAATTACCTTAGATTACATTCAGCTTTTGGAAAAACAAATTAGAGAAAAACCAGAATTTTACCTCTGGACGCATAAACGCTGGAAACATCTTGGTAAAGAAATCCCGAAAAACGCCGTAGTACGTTAGCCTACAATTTTCTTAATTTCCTTAATCATATCCTGGGCTAATTGCTCTGCCTTTTCCTGACTTTTAGCTTCGGTATAAATTCTAATAATCGGTTCGGTATTCGACTTTCTTAAATGCACCCAGTTTTCAGGAAAATCTATCTTCACTCCATCTACGGTAGAAATTTCTTCGTTTTTGTACTTCTCTTCCATGGTTTTTAAAATTCCGTCAACATCAATTTCGGGAGTCAACTGAATTTTATTTTTACTCATGTAATAAGCCGGGTATTCCTTTCTTAAAGCCGAAACACTACTATTTTTTTCTGCCAAATGCGTCAAAAACAATCCAACACCTACCAGGCTATCACGACCGTAATGGGCCTCGGGATAAATAATTCCGCCATTGCCTTCTCCTCCAATAACCGCATTAGAATCTTTCATAAGCTGCACTACATTTACCTCGCCTACAGCACTGGCCTTATAATTTCCACCGTGTTTTTGGGTTACATCGCTAAGCGCGCGGGAAGAAGATAAATTACTAACCGTATTTCCCGGAGTTTTAGACAATACATAATCGGCACAAGCTACCAGGGTATATTCTTCACCAAACATTTCTCCATTTTCGTCAACAATAGCGAGCCTATCTACATCTGGGTCCACCACAATGCCCAAGTCGGCTTTTTCCTTTTTCACCAAGTCAGAAATATCGGTAAGATGTTCCTTTAAAGGTTCGGGATTATGGGGGAAATGGCCGTTTGGCTCACAATAAAGCTCTATAACTTCTACCCCAAATTTCTTTAAAAGCGCCGGGATCGCAATTCCGCCGGTAGAATTTACAGCATCCACGACCACTTTAAATTTAGCCTTTTTAATTTTTTCAGCATCCACAAGTTTTAGTTTTAAAACCTCTTCTATATGAATGTCTATATAATTTTCTTTGCGTGTAATGCTCCCGAGATCATCTACTTCGGCAAAATCAAAATCATCAGCCTCTGCCAATTTTAGAATTTTTGCCCCTTCTGCCCCATCGAGAAATTCTCCTTTATTATTGAGCAATTTTAAGGCGTTCCATTGCTTGGGATTATGGCTGGCAGTAAGGATAATTCCGCCATCGGCTTTTTCTAGTGGCACCGCTACTTCTACCGTGGGAGTGGTAGAGAGGTCAACATCTATCACGTTAATCCCCAAGCCGGTTAAGGTATTCATGGTTAATTGCTGTACCATTTTTCCTGAAATCCTGGCGTCACGACCAACTACTACGGTTAATTTTTTGTCTTCTGAAGTATTTTTAAGCCAGGTGCCATAGGCAGCTGCAAATTTCACGGTGTCTATTGGCGTAAGGTTATCCCCTGTTTTGCCTCCAATGGTTCCACGTATGCCTGAAATAGATTTTATTAAACTCATTAGTTTGTATTTTACGAATTAATTATTGTCAATAATTTTAACAAATATACAAGCTGTAAACCGGTAGCACCAAAACTTAACAAAAATTAAATAGTAAGCCTGGTAAATTATGTAACTTAGATTCCCGAATAAATTTCGGGGCAGGCTCTGAAATAAATTCAGGGTGACGATTCAACTGGTGCGAAATAAAATAGTTTTTAAAAGTAATAAGCTTTCAAACTATAGGCTATAACTTCCCACAATGAACTTTCTTGCACATATCTATCTTTCGGGCGAAAACGATGATTTAAAAATTGGAAACTTCGTTGCAGATTCTATAAAGGGAAAACAATATTTAAAATATCCTGCCGAAATACAAAAAGGTATTGTTTTGCATCGAGCCATAGACAGCTTTACCGATACACATCCCATTGTTAGCCAAAGCGTAGCGCGGCTATTTGAGCGATACGGGCATTATAGCCGGGT
>JGI1221J11331_1000410_pt1 | contig 14149 bp, 16 predicted proteins | sample LakVidmifraction_4_FD_11331 | JGI IMG/M metagenome (IMG submission 11331) | reverse complement strand
AGTCTTCATTTTATAAAACACATAACAGAAGATAAAAACCTGTGCAAAGAGTTTACTTTACTATATTTAAAACATTAGAAATTCTGGTGTCATTCTATTTTAATTTTAAATACGTCCTCAATTTACGATGAAAATTTTAATTTTTATAATATTTTAACTTTTGAATTTCCTGTTTTAAAAAAAGTATGGTTGAATTCCTTCCTCTTTTCAATAGTATATTTTGTAGAAAAGGATAAAAAAAATAAAAAGCCCCAAAATTGGGGCTTTTTATTTTTTTTAAGAAGGAAGTAATTATCTTCTTTGCTCTTTAATACGGGCTTTTTTACCAGTAAGACCTCTAAAGTAATAAATACGGGCTCTTCTAACTTTACCGCGTTTAAGGATTTCAATTTTTTGAAGTGCGGGCATATTTAGTGGGAAAATACGCTCAACACCTACAGTACCACTCATTTTTCTGATGGTAAAGGTTTTTGAAATTCCTGTTCCCTTAACCTGGATTACTACACCTCTATAAAACTGGGTACGGGTTTTAGCCCCTTCCTTAATTTCATAATAAACAGTAATAGTATCACCTGCTGAAAATTCAGGAAAATCTTTTTTGGTAACGAATTCGTCTTGCACGAATTTAATTAACGATTCCATATGCTATAGTTTAAAATATATGCCAAAACAACATTCACGGTTTTCGCCAGAGGTTGATTTAGGGGTGCAAAATTATGAAATATAATAGTATAAACCCTATTAAAAATCAATTATTCGTCTTTAAATAAATCGGGTCTTAATTTCTTGGTCCTTAAATAGGATTGTTCCTCCCGCCAGTCTTCAATTTTAGGAAAATTTCCTGAAGTTAAAATTTCGGGAACCTTCCATCCTTTGTATTCTGCAGGCCTTGTATAAACAGGCGGAGCAAGTAAATCGTCCTGGAATGAATCGGTCAGGGCAGAGGTCTCATTTCCTAACACTCCCGGAATAAGTCTTATAATGGAATCACAAACTACGGCTGCCGCAAGTTCACCTCCGGAAAGCACATAATCTCCAATGGAAATTTCCCTGGTTATAAAATGATCACGCACTCTTTGGTCTACTCCTTTATAATGACCACAAAGAATAAGAATATTTTCTTTTAAAGATAAGGTGTTGGCCATCTTCTGGTTTAGGCGTTCTCCATCAGGAGACATATAAATAATTTCATCATATTCCCGTTCAGATTTGAGATGCGTGATGCATTTATCAATGGGCTCGATCATCATCACCATTCCGGCACCTCCGCCAAATTGATAGTCGTCTATATGTCTGTAATTATCGGTGACGTAATCCCGGAGATTGTGCAGATGGATTTCAACCAATCCTTTGTCAATAGCGCGTTTTAAGATGGAAACCTCAAACGGACTGGTTAAAATATCGGGAACAACGGTAATAATATCAATTCGCATTTTAATAAAAATTTACTTTGCAATGATGGGGAGTATCTCAACAATATTTTCAGATTATCCGGAACCTATTATTTATCACTGGCCCTGTTTCTTTCGTCCTGTAAGAGTCTGCCCAATCTTTGTTCTTTTTCTAAAGCTTTTGCGCGGTAATCTTCAAATTCATTTTCAGTTTGAAGAAGGTTCTTTTTTGCTTCGGTGGTTTGTATATTTCCTTTTTTAAATCTAAAAATAAAAAAGAGCAATGCAATAATCAAAGCAGCGACAATTCCCCACATAAGTGACATATAACTGCCTTTGCTAAAAGGAATTCCCAGGAAGGTAATGGCATCTTTTTCTGCAGTTACCGCGGCCAGATTTTGTTTTGTAGTTTCTAAGCTCGCCTTTAATTCTGAAATTTCATCCTTTTGTTGATCAATTGAATTTTGCTGGGTGGTAATTTCATTTTTTAGGAAAGTAATAAACTCGAGGGTGTTTTTCTTTAAACTAACCAAATCGTTATAATCTACTACTTTATAGCCCTGATAATCGTTGGATTTTTCTATTAAAGTTGTAAATCCATCCAGGATTGGAGTTTCACTGCTGTTGAAATCTTGAGCGTTAATCTGGGGTGCAAAAGTCAAAAATATAAAAATTAAAAATAATGTTTTGTTCATTTGGGATTTTTTTCAGTTATATCAAATTTAAAACGTTAAGGCAAAAAACTTATTGCCAGAATTGTTTTTTTATGCACTTTATTTTTTAAAAGTTACAAGTGCAAAAATAAAACATTGATTCTATTTCATACCGTCTTTTATTTTTAATTGTTCAAAATTAATAAATTCATCCTGTTTGAGGAAAAAGTGGGCTTTTAAAATTTTCCAAAAACGGCAGAACCCACCTTATAAAGTGGGTTCTGCCTAAAAATTTGTTATAATCACTAATAATAGGTAAATCTCCTCACTTTAGCAATATACTTGGCAAGCCGGATTACTTGTTGGCTATATCCATATTCATTGTCATACCAAATATATAAGACAATGTTTTTCCCATCTTCGGTGGCAATGGTTGCCTTGCTGTCAAAAATAGCAGGCTCAGAGGTTCCTACAATATCGCTGGAAACCAGTTCATTATCCAAAGAATATTTAATTTGTTCCACCATCTCGCCTTCTAAGGCATATTTTTTCATAATGTTGTTAACTCCATCAACAGTAGTGGCACTTTGCACTTCCAGGTTTAGGATCGCCAGGGAACCATTTGGAACAGGTACACGAATCGCGTTAGAGGTTAATTTTCCTTCAAAAACCGGTAAAGCTTTGGCAACTGCCTTTCCGGCACCGGTTTCTGTAATAACCATATTTAATGCAGCAGCCCGTCCTCTTCTATACTTTCCGTGAAAATTATCTACAAGGTTTTGGTCATTGGTATATGCATGAATGGTTTCTAAATGCCCATGAACCACTCCTAAAGATTCCTCTATTGCATAAAGAACAGGAACAATAGCATTGGTGGTACAAGAAGCGGCAGAAAATATTGAATTGGTATCTGGATCGTATTGTTTATGATTTACCCCATAAACAATATTTGGAACCCCTTTTCCGGGAGCAGTAAGCAAAACCTTTGAGGCTCCCTTTGAAGACAAATGTCTGCTTAATTCCTCCTTATCCCTGAAGGCACCCGTGTTATCAATAATGAGGGCATCTTCAATCCCGTATTTTGTGTAATCTATATCTTCCGGTTTATCTGCTGAAATTAGATAAACCTTAGTTCCATTGATAATTAATGCCGAATTTTCCACATCGACGGAAACTGTTCCCGAAAAATGACCGTGAACGGAGTCATTCCTTAACAGTGAAGCTCTTTTTTCAAGTACAATGGAATCTATTTTGCCCCGGGTTACAATGCCCCGAAGCCTTAGCTGACTTCCTTTACCGGTTCTTGTCATCAACTCTCTGGCCAATAGCCTTCCAATCCTTCCAAATCCATAAAGGACAACATCTTTTGGTGTAACTTCTTTGTATTCTCTGGCTTCTTTAAGCTTATTTGAAATGAATGCCTTTGGATTGTTATAATCTGTCTCCTCTATATGGTACTCATAGGTAAGTTTGCCAATATCCAATTTTGCTGGCGGAATATCCAAATCTTTGATTGCCTGTGCAATTTCAACCGAGTCAAAAATAGAAATTGGTTTTTGTACAAATTCCCCGGCATATTCGTGAAGGTTTAAGATATCACTCACATTGAGGTTGATCAATTGGTTCCTAAAGAGAACTAATTCAATGGATTTGTCGTACCATAAATCGCTAATAATTTTAATAAATTCAACCGTGGCGCGTCTCCTATCGGTTTGAAATGCAAGTTCCTTTTCATAAACTTCGTTAATTTCCATAATTTTACAGCGTTGAGTTTTTGTTTAAACACTGCAAAAGTATTGATTTCAAACGTTTTCGTAAGGTATTTTTAGGAAAAAATTCACCCGTTGTTAGATTTATATCTGGTGATAAAATAAAGATTGTTTTACCTCCAGATATAGGTTTGTTCTTCCCCTTGTTGATTTAGAAAAGTGACGCTTATGGGTTCTGATATTTTTTTTGAATTTAAAATCTTTTTTACACCCGCAATATTGAAAACCTTCCTGCCGTCAATTTTTGAAATTATTACTCCTAACAAGGCCTGGTGTTGTTCTTCAGCTTTGACTGTTCCTACAACTTTTACCCCATTTTTGGTATTAAATTCCTTGAGATCATTCTCAGAAGCATTGGTTATCTCCAACCCAATTGGTTCAATTAGGAAAGTTTCATATTTAGTCAATTTCACTTCTACTTTGCGCTCATTTCCTTTTCTAAATAGACTTACAACTACGGTTTCACCAGGTCTTTTTGAGTTGATATAACCGGTTAGATCAGACATTTTCCTGATCTCTATATTGTCAATTTGTTTTATTACATCTCCAGTATTGATTCCTGCTATTGCGGCCCCACTTTCTGAATCTACTTTAGCAACAAATACTCCCTGGCTGGTGTTGATATCAAATTGTTTTGCAATTGCCGCATTCATATCACTTCCGCGAATTCCTAAAATGCCCTGCTGCACATCTCCATATTCCATAATATCTTCTACAATTTTACGGGCGTTGTTGGAAGGAATTGCAAAACTGTACCCTATATAACTTCCTGTTTGGGAGGTGATGGCTGAATTGACACCTATTAACTCTCCATTTATATTTACCAATGCACCACCGCTGTTTCCAGGATTTATGGCAGCATCAGTCTGAATAAAAGATTGTGGGGAACCATCATTTATATTGATATCCCGGGCCTTAGCGCTGATAATTCCAGCCGTTACAGTAGAAGTTAAGTTAAAGGGATTTCCAACTGCCAATACCCATTCTCCTAATTTGATGTTATTTGAATTTCCGAAGACAAGAAAATCCAAATCCCTGGCATCTATTTTTATAAGAGCAATGTCTGCCTTAGGATCTGTACCAATAACATCTGCTTTGTAATTCTTATTGTTATTTAATGTCACCTGAATTTCACTTGCGCCGGAAATCACGTGATCATTTGTAATAATATAACCATCTGGAGAAATAATAACCCCGGAACCTACACCCTGTAAAATTTTTCCGGTATTTTGACCATGAAAATAATATTCCCAAATACTGCTGGGCTTATTAAAAACTGCTAAGTTCTTTACGTTTACAACCGCATGCACGGTCTTTTGGGCAGCTTCAGTAAAATCGGCATTGGTGCCGTACAAATTGGAATCATATGAAACGGGTAATATCCCGGATTTGTTTTCGGTAACAGTATTATCCTGAAAGAATGGATGGTTTTCTTCAATAAATAATTTATAGGAACCTAATGTGAGAACCCCTCCCAACATTGAAATTATTAATAATGTCGCAAAATTTTTCATGTTATTTTTAATGTTTTTTTTTCGAAGATGTTATCCTAAAATTAAAGTTTTCAAATTCTTTCTGCTAATCTTTAACGGGCTATTAACAATGAAGAAATATGTCATATTGTTGTACCTTTGGCTTGTTCAAATAAGGCTATGAAATGAGCATAACGGAAACACGATACAAACACCGATGAAGATATGCGAATTACATATGACCTATAAAAAACAATAAGAATCTACATATGAAACTTAATTTTTATAAATACCACGGAACAGGAAACGATTTCATATTGGTTGATAACCGTATGGCATCTTTCCCCAAGAATGATGCCAATCTGATCCATGAATTATGCCATCGTCGGTTTGGAATTGGAGCCGATGGCCTTATTTTATTGGAGCAGCCGGTAAATCATCAAGAGGATTTCAAAATGGTATATTATAATGCCGATGGAAATCAAAGCAGTATGTGCGGCAATGGAGGAAGATGTTTGGTGGCATTCGCCAAATCCCTTGGGGTCTTTGAAAACAAAGCTGTTTTTAGCGCGATAGATGGTCAACATAAAGGGATTGTAAAAGAAGGGATTGTAAGCCTGAAAATGAGGGATGTTTCATCTGAAAATTTAAATGAAAAGGAATTATTTTTAGATACCGGGTCGCCTCACCACATTTTATTTTCAGAAGAAGTTGGGGATATAGATGTCAAAAAAGAAGGTGCGAAAATTCGCTATTCAGATAAATATGAAAGCAACGGAGGAACAAATGTAGATTTTGTGCAGCAAACAGGGGAGGATTCCTTTTTGGTACGCACCTACGAACGCGGAGTAGAAGATGAAACTTTTTCCTGCGGTACAGGAGTGACAGCAGTGGCACTTGCGGTTCATGCAGTTGGAAAAACCCAGGCTACAACCGTGCATCTTGAAACTCCAGGAGGAAAATTAACTGTTTCTTTTGAAAAAGAAGGAAAAAACTATAAGAATATCTGGCTTACGGGACCCACAAGGAATGTGTTTAAGGGAGTAATAGAATGCTGACTTTAAGAGGAAATAAAGTTTATTTAAGGGCATTGGAACCTGAAGATCTCGATTTTATTGTGGAAGTGGAAAATTCTGAAGAATTTTGGGAAATAAGTGCTACACGGGTACCTTATTCACGGTATTTAATCAAAAAATATTTACAGAATTCTCACAGGGATATTTATGAAGTCAAGCAGTTGCGATTGATGATTTGCGATCTGAAAAATAACCCGATAGGCTTAATCGATGTTTTTGACCTTGAACCAAAAGACCGGAGGGCTGCGATGGGAATTTTAATTGTCAATGAAACCGAAAGAGGGAAGGGCTACGGTGACGAAGTGCTGACTTTAATTTGTAATTACTGTTTCACACACCTTGATCTGCATCAGGTTTATGCCAATGTAACCGAAGATAATCTCGCAAGTATTAAGCTTTTCGAAAAAAATAAATTTGAGAAGGTTGGGGTTAAAAAAGATTGGGTCATAGCAGGCGGAAAATTTAAAAACGAGATATTATATCAACTGATCAATAATGTACATTAAAAAAATTCTTCTAATTACCGCCCTTTTAGGCCTTGTGGCACTGGGTGTTTTCAGCTATATAATTTACAACAATATTTTTTCTCCAAATACGGTTTTTGAAGACGAAACCACTGTGGTTTTTATTCCTACAGGAGCAAATTTTGAAAGCGTTCTGGACAGCTTAAAACCAATCATAAAGGATTTGGATGCTTTTGATCTTGTTGCTCAAAAAATGGATTTTACCTCAAAAGTGAAAGCCGGGAAGTTTGTGCTTGAAAAAAACATGAACAACTATCAAATTGTCAAAGTTTTAAGAAGCAAGAGCATTCCTGTTAGAGTGATTTTTAACAATCAGGAACGATTGGAAAACCTTGCAGGGAGGATTGCAACCCAAATTGAAGCAGATAGTTCTGACTTGATTCAAGCGATGATGGATTCAGAATTCCTGTCGCAAAACAATTTTACCGAAGCGAATGCCCTTTCCATGTATATTCCAAATCAATATGAGTTTTATTGGAATACTTCAGCGGAAGGATATCGGGATAGAATGTTAAAAGAATATCAAATTTTCTGGACACCGGAGCGTTTGAAAAAGGCAAAGGACGTCAATTTAACTCCTTCTGAAGTCACCGTAATAGCATCAATAGTTCAAAAAGAAACAGCAAAAACAGATGAGCGTCCAAGAGTAGCAGGGGTTTATATGAACCGTTATAAAAACGGCTGGAAACTGGATGCCGATCCCACCGTGATTTACGCCTTAAAACTCCAAAAAGGGGATTTTGACACAGTTATAAAACGGGTATTATATAAAGATTTGACCGTAAATTCTCCTTACAATACATATTTATACAAAGAATTACCTCCCGGCCCTATTGCAATGCCGGATATTTCTTCCATAGATGCTGTTCTTAATTATGAGGTCCACAAATACTTCTTTTTCGTGGCCGATGTTGAAAATTTCGGCTATCACAAATTTGCCAAAACTTTAGCCCAGCACAACCGAAATAAGCAGGCTTATGTGCGATGGATAAACCAACAGGGAATTAACAGGTAAATACAGCCTTATTCATTTATTATTGTACCTTCCGAATTATTGATTTTTAGATACTTACCAGGTTCTAAGTGAGCTGAAATCCTTTAGTAATTGTTTAACAGTCTATAAATCAATTTATTAAAAATAGTTATATCTTTGCACGGCGAAAATGAGAGGGGTCAAGTTGACTATCAACCTTTCAGAATCAATTAATTATGAGAAAGAAAATTGTAAATTTTTCAGCTCTGCCAGTTGTAGCAGGTTTTCTATTTTTGAGTTTTTCAACAAAAAAAGTTGCAAATTTAGATATGTACGCTACCACCACCAATGACACTTTTGAATCCACAGTTCCTTCTTTAGAGGAAAACGCCTTATTTGAAGAACCTGCAATAAAGATCATTCCCAAATTAGGGAAATCCTATATTGGTTTTAAGGAAGCGGTAGCTTTTAAAGAATCCCGCGGGAATTACAAAATTGTGAATCAATATGGATATATGGGGAAATATCAATTTGGAAAGGGCACTTTGAATTTAATTGGAATACATGATGCCAAATTATTCTTAGAAACCCCAGAGCTTCAGGAAGCGGCATTTTATGCCAATGCCTCCAGAAACAAATGGATTTTAATAAGGGATATCGCCCGGTTTTCAGGAAAAACCATCAATGGAATTGAGATCACCGAATCCGGGATTCTGGCAGCAGCACATTTGGCCGGACCGGGAAGTGTCAAAAAATATTTGAGAAGTTGGGGCGCCAATTCTTTTAGCGATGCTTTTGGAACTACTATTGGATATTATATAAAGAGATTCGGCGGTTACGACACCTCCTTCATACAGCCTGATAGAAAAGCAAAAGCCATTGTTGATAGGGCTTAAAGCTCTTTCTGAATTATAAAAATAGTAGGCCTTTTATGAAGGTCTACTATTGTTTTCCCCCAATCGGAAATGGATTTAGTCACAATAATTTCTGAAGACAAAGTTAAATCACAGGCAATGCAAAGTTGCGTTGCGGGATTTAGGATTTGTTTCATGTCTTCCAGCAAATTGTTATTTCGGTAAGGTGTTTCAATAAATATTTGTGCCTGATTTTTTTCTGAAGAANTTCGCTCCAGACTTTTAAGCTCGTGTTTCCTGTCTTTCTTGTCTATGGGAAGGTACCCGTGAAATGTAAAACTCTGCCCGTTCATCCCGCTTCCCATCATAGCAAGTAAAATGGAAGAAGGTCCAACCATTGGGATAACCCGAATCCCCATTTGGTGTGCGATCTTCACTATTTCAGCCCCGGGATCGGCTATTCCCGGACATCCAGCTTCACTTAAAAGTCCAACATCAATACCTTCTTTGCAAGGGTCTAAAAAGGAAGACAGCATACTTTTTTCGGTAAATTTATTGAGAATGCTCAATTTTAATAGTGGCTGACTTTTTTCAGGAACGACTTGTTTTATCGATTTTCTGGCGGTTTTTTCATTTTCAACAATATAATAATCTACTTTTTCAATTATTTTGGTAATTGAAATGGGAAGAACTTCCATTGGATTTGATACCCCTAAAGTAGTAGGAATTAAATATAATTTACCGGAATACTGAAAGGGTGCTTGTCCCATGAAGATTGAAGATTGTAATTTAATTAAGAAAAATATAAAGTTAGGTTTGCATAAGTTTGGATGCAATAATTTCGCAGGCCTCTTCCAACATCATGTAAACATTTTCAAAACCCGGTTCACCTCCCTGGTAGGGATCAGGAACATCGACATTTTCTCCGGGAAAAACTTCGTTTAAAATAAGATTCACCTTTCTTTTATCTTCTTCATTTCTCGCCAGGGAAATAACATCAGCAAAATTGAAATTGTCCATTACGTAAATAAGGTCAAACCTGTCAAAATCTTCAGACTGAAATTGCCTTCCAAGTTGGTTGGAGATGTCTAGGCCATAACGCTTTGCAACTGCAATAGAACGGGAGTCCGGGATATCGTCTATATGATAATCCCCCGTGCCGGCAGAGTCCACGTAGACTTTTTCCAGATTAACCTTGGATTTCAGAATTCCTTCGGCCAAAGGTGATCGGCAAATATTACCCAAACACACCATCAAAACGTTGGTTTTCATAAAAATAATATTTGAATATTATAAGGTTAGTTTTTTATTGAGATCTTCAACAAATTTTTTGAATTGTTTATCGGTAGCCGAAAGATTATTTACCGTTTTACAGGCATGAAGAACCGTAGCGTGATCGCGTTTTCCTATTTGACTCCCAATACTTGCCAAGGAAGCTTTGGTGAATTTTTTGGCGAAAAACATAGCCAATTGCCTGGCTTGAACAATGTGGCGTTTACGTGTTTTAGATTGCAGTGTTTCCACATCCATCTGGAAATAGTCGCTCACAATTTTTTGAATGTAATCTATAGATACTTCCCGCTTGGTGTTTTTTACGTAATTATCTACTATCTTTTTTGCCAGTTCCAGAGTGATATCTTTTTTATTAAAAGACGAATGAGCGATAAGTGAAATAATTGCCCCTTCCAGTTCCCTGATATTGGTCTTGATGTTATTTGCCAAAAACTCAACAATATCTATGGGCATTTCTACGCCATCCCTGTATAATTTGTTTTTTATAATGGAAACACGGGTTTCAAAATCAGGGTTTTGAAGCTCTGCAGAAAGTCCCCATTTAAACCGTGACAACAAGCGTTGCTCTATATCCTGCATATCCACGGGAGCCTTATCGCTTGTTAAAATTACCTGTTTTCCATTTTGGTGCAGATGGTTGAAAATATGGAAAAATACATCTTGTGTTCCTACTTTTCCCGAAAGCAGTTGAATATCATCTACAATAAGGATATCAATAATCTGATAAAAGTGAATAAAATCATTTCGGTTGTTCTTTTTAACAGACTCTATATATTGTTGCGTAAATTTTTCAGCAGAGATATAAAGGACGGTTTTTTCAGGATGTTTATCTTTAATTTCAACGCCAATAGCGTGACCCAAATGTGTTTTCCCTAATCCAACCCCTCCAAAAATAAGCAATGGATTAAATGAAGTGCCACCCGGTTTATTGGCAACTGCCAGCCCGGCCGATCGCGCCAAACGGTTTGAATCGCCTTCAAGGAAATTCTCGAAATTGTAATTTGGGTTTAGTTGAGACTCTATTTTTATATTCCTGATTCCGGGAATGATAAAAGGATTTCTGAGTTCTGCGCTTTTGCTTTTCACCGGTACATCCACTTCCTGTGAAACCATATGGCTTCGTTGGGTACTCGGGATTTTTTCTGTAAATGGAAGTTTGTTCCCGTAGGTGTTTTCCATTTTGATCACATAAACCAATTTGGCTTTTTCACCTAACTCCTTGTTGAGGGAAACCTTCAACAATTTTACATAATGCTCTTCCAGCCATTCATAAAAAAATTTGGAAGGAACTTGTATGCTCAACGCACTATCTGTAAGTTTTACTGCCTGGATTGGTTCGAACCAGGTTTTGTAGGCTTGGGGGGTAATGTTATCTTTGATAAAAGCTAGACAGCTATTCCAAACTGATTGCGCAGTTTTTGACATGCTATAAATTTGGTTTAATATTGGTTAATAGTTGGCTCTAAAGTTGTTGGAAAAATGTTCTCCTTCAAATTTCGGAAGAACAAATATGTGAACAAAATATGTAATAAAAAAGTCATTTGGCTATTGACTTTTAAGAAAATTTTATGCATACTTTCTTCTGGCAATGAATGTACAAAAAGCAATTTTAAAAAACTGATTTATTTCTTATGAAAAGACAACAAACCTATGTTAAAGTTAGATATTCCGAAACCGATCAAATGGGAGTTGTACATCACGGCAATTATGCCCAATATCTTGAAATTGCCCGTTTAGACTGGCTTGATCAACTAGGGGTATCCTATAGATCTATGGAAGAGCAGGGGGTTATGCTTCCAGTTTATGAAATGGAATTAAAATTTATTAAACCTGCAAAATTTGACGATATTTTAAGAATTGAAACCAATTTGAACAAAATTCCCCGGGTTAAGATTGAATTTAATTATGCGGTCTATAATCAGGAAAACGAACTGATAACTGCGGCTAACACGGTTTTGGTTTTTATGGATGCAAAAACAAAACGCCCAATTCGGTGCCCTCAATATATTTTGGACAAGCTGGAGAATTAATCTCCTGAATTTTTTATTTCAACTTTATAGATATCTTCAAATTTTTTGAAAATTTCTTCTGAGAGTTTTTTTCTTACCGAAATATGGATCTCACAATCCAATTCCAGCTTTTGTATAATGATGTTCAAATTATGCTCCTTAATTACCCTCATCACCAGGTTCAATTCGGGATAATCAAATTTTATCACAAAAACTTCGTCTATGGTTCTCTTGACGATCTTACTGTTTTCCAATGCCATTTGGGCGGCGGTTTTATAGGCGTTTATCAGGCCGCCTACCCCTAGTTTTATCCCGCCATAATGCCTCACTACAACTATCAAAACATTGGTGACATCAAAAGATAGGATTTGCCCGTAAATAGGCATTCCGGCTGTATTTGAGGGTTCACCATCATCATTCGCCCTAAATTGGTGGTTTTCCTTGCCGATTCTCCAGGCATAGCACCAATGTCTTGCCTGATGATGTTTTTTCTTTAAATCCTCGATGTGTACTTTAGCTTCCTCCTCTGTAGTTACCGGGAATGCAGTACCGAAAAACTTTGAGTTTTTATCTTTGAACAGAACTTCTTCCGAAGCCTTTGAAATGCATTTATAAGTGTCTTTCAAAGCGATTTAATTTAGGTGTTAGCAACCAGTAAAATACTGATAATAGCCAGTGCAATTCCAATCCAGTTTTTGGGTATTAACTTTTCTCTGAACAATGCAATTCCAAGAACCGTAGAAACCAAAACAATAGCGACATTATTGATTGTAAAAATGGAGGAACTTTCAAATCCTTCACTCCTTAAGGCCATTACCAAAAAATAGATCGAAAAAAAGTTAGGTATACCCAATGCAATCCCTCCCAAAATATTTTTGCCTGTAATTCTCAATGTACCCATAAAACCCTGAACAATCAAAGCTCCGGTCCCAATAGTTCCTGCAACAAAAAAAATGGTAGAAGAGAAAAGAGCTACATCGGTTTTGTTTACATAACTGGATTCCAGAAATTTTAGGCTTGTGTCAATTATTCCGCTTCCCAAAAAAACCAAAATTGGAAATATCAGGTTTTCCTTTTTTATGGCTATCCCTTTCCTGCTTTTTAGAGAGGTTAAATAAACGGCCGCCAAAGCCAGGACAATCCCTATAACTTTTACAATGCCAGAACTCTCCTTGAAATATAAGATGCCAAATAAAACGGGAATGGCAACCGACATTTTTGTAGCTACAGAAACAACCGAAAGTCCGCTACGCTGAGCGGTGATCGCGGCCAGATAAAAAACAGCAATAAACAATACCCCCAAAATTAATGTTCCGGGAAACCAGGGTTTTAAGTAAATTTGGGTAATATCAATTTCTTTTATAAAAACAAAATAACCCACCGTGCAGGCGAAAAAATAGTTGAATACAATCGCCTGAAACGTATTTAAACCAAACTTTTGAAATAATTTAAAAAGAACAAAAATGAAACTCGACGATAAAATACTGAGCAAGAGGTATATCAAAACAATTTATTATTTGTGGTGAATATGTCAATAATATCCTCCATTGCAGGATCAATATTCCAGGTGTGAATTCCCAGAGCCGTGGCCGCTTCGGTATTTACTTTGGTATCGTCAATAAAAAGGCATTCTTCGGGTTTTAGATCGTGCTTATCAAGTACAAATTCATAAATTTCCGAATCCGGTTTCCTGAAATTTATTTCGTGAGAAAAATAAACCGTGTCAAAACAAGTGACAAATTCTTCATAAAACGGGATATTTTCTATAACCCAATTTATATGTAACTCATTGGTGTTGCTCAACAGGATTAATTTATAATATTTTTTTTCTGAAAGTATTTTAATAAAGTTGTAACGATATTTTGGAAAATCTATTAAAATAGCATTCCAAGATGCTATAATTTGAGGCTTGGTTAAAGATGAAAAAGATTTTAAATATGAAGCTATAAAAGCATCAGAAGAGATCAATCCCTTTTCATAATCCAGGTTTGTCTGAAGTAGTTCTTCAGGCAGATCTTCAATTTTTAATTTTCGCATTTCCCTGAGAGTTGCCGACTTGTCTAAATTTATAAAAACATCGCCAAAATCAAAAATAAGTGTTTTAATCATTTATGTAAATTTTTAATTGATCTCCA